>ERZ780139.314-NODE-314-length-52612-cov-25.468196_pt1 | contig 52612 bp, 49 predicted proteins | sample MGYA00511476_ERZ780139 | MGnify/ENA primary metagenome ERZ780139 (study PRJEB29588, sample SAMEA2158190) | human gut metagenome | biome: human gut; feature: human-associated habitat; material: faeces | place: Denmark | collected 2008/2010 ... | reverse complement strand
CGAACCCTTAAACGAAAAGAAAAATCATGGATGAAAAGAAAAGACAGGTATGGCGGTTCGTCATTCAGACCGCCATTTCGATCCTCACGGCCATCGCCACGGCCCTCGACGTGACGAGCTGCATGGCAGCCGTGTAGCCACGGCAAAGTATGGGGCTTAAAGCAAGAAAAAAGTTTCCCCCTCTAAGACGTGAATCTCGGAGGGGGAACGACTTTCTTGATTATAGCTTTCTTGATCTTCTGACAGGCGGCTAAATGCCCTCGACGATCTCGGCCAGCCAACTGGCAAAGCTGTCGGGGTGGGCATGGCCAAAAGCCTTGAGGCGAGCCAGGGGCGACGGGGCGGGGGCGTCCTCGTCGTGGTGGACCTCCGTGCGCTTCGACTGTTCGCTGAGCTTTGTCGTGGCGAGGTTGCGGAAGGCACGGCGCGCGCGGCGCAGGCTCTGCATGTCGGCATTGAGGAGCTTCTCGCTGTTGTCGTCGGAGAGGATGGGCCTCAGTACGCAGGATCCGCCTTCGTCCCTTTCCGCCCTCCGTCCGGCCAGCAACAGGACCAGCAGGTCTTCGTTGAGGAAGCGCGATTTCTCCTTGCCGCCCTTCTCCTTGCCGCCCTTCTTCTGTGCCAGTCCGATGATCTGCAGGATCGACTTGTCCTCACATTGGCCCACGGCGTCGTAGAAGGAGGAGACGCAGGTGGCAAACTGCGTCCTCACCTTTTCCTTGTCCCTCGCCTTGGCGTTGGCCTCGAAGTCCTCGAGGATCTCCTTGGTCTGGAGGAGCGTCGTGGCGATCTTCAGGCGCTGGTAGGCCTTGGAGACCCTGATGAGCATGGGCAGCGCGTCCTGGAACGGCCCGTCTCCCATCTCGGCCAGTTCGCCCACGAGGGCTTCGGCCCTGGCGACGGCCTCGCGGAGCAGGCGCTGCGGATAGGGCGGCTCGGGAGCCTCTTCGGACAGAGCGGCGTGGTAGCGGTCGCGGGCGTGGGCGAGTTCGCCAAGGAGGAGGTCGCGGCAGTGGCGGGCGATGCCCTCCCGGTTGATAGCGGGCAAGATACGGTCGGCCTCCTCTACCTTCTTCTCCCGGCTTATGGGGTGATCTTTTTTGATCGGTGCGACCTTGCCCTCCTCGTCGAGGCAGAGATCGCGCATGGTGAGGAAGATCTCGCGTCCCGCCCCCTCCAGGTTGGCAATGAGCAGATACTGCTCGTAGCGCTTGTCGATCCCCTCGGCCTTGCTCATCCATTGGGCGTTGGCACCGATGGTGCTGGCCGTCTGCTCGCAGAAGCTGAGGGCCGTCGTCTCCTCCATCCCCTCCCGGGTCTCGTTCTTGCCCTGCATCAGTCGCTCCGTGGCCGCGACGTAGGCCTCGTAGCCCTCCCATTGGCGGCGCCGCATGAGCGCCACCTGGCGGTTGAGGCAACCGATGAGGATGGACGGCAGGTCGATCGTGAGGTCCTGGATGCTGCTGTTGAGCCGGTCGAGGATGTCGCGCTGCCGGATCTTGTCCATCAGGCCGAGGCCCGTGACCTGCTGCTCCAGTCTGTTGAGCCGCTGGAGATAGCGCTCGAGCTGGTCCTTCTCCGCGACGAGGGCGTGGGCCGTGGCGCCGCTCTCTATCTCCGCATCCACCTTCGGCTGGATCGACGTCCGCAGTTTGGCGATGCGCATGAGCATGCGGCGCTTGGCCACGGCCAGTCCGAAGAAGAACCACAGCAGGACGATGGCGACGATCGTGAGGACCACGAGGCAGGCGATGTTGGTGCGCGAGAAGAGCACGCGACGCTCAAACTGCACCGTGGTGTAGCCCCGCTCCAGGTTGTCCTGCTTGTGGAGGCTGGTGTCGAAGGTATAGACGCCACAGGAGGATCCGGCATAGACGCGCCCGTTGACGGCGATGCAGGCCTTGGGGTTGAAGCGGATGTCGGAGAAGTAGCGCTCGTGGTCGGCGAGAGAGATCAGGCCATAGTCGGGGAAGCCGTAGGCATGCGTGGCGTCGGCCACGGCCAGTCGGCGCATGGCCGTGAGCGTGTCGCAGACGCGCAGCTGCTTCTCCGTGCCGCAGAGCAGCCGGTGGTTGGTGAGGACGAAGAGGCTGTCGGCGCCCGAAGCCGTGGGGAGGACGGCGATGTCGCGGACGAAGGAGAGGCTCCGAGAGGCGGCCAGGTGGCGAAAACTGCCCTGGCGCCCGACGAAGAGGCCGTCGTTGAGCGTGGCGAGGAAGAGGCGCCCCGAGGACGTGGGGGCCGAGAAGGCCGTGATGAACGGGTCGGCGATGGTGGAGGCCGAGGCGTCGTGGAGTTGCAACTGGCCCTTCTCCCGGCCCAACTGCTGCAGGCCGTCGCGTATGCCGACATAGACCCCGGAACCGTCGTGGCCAATCGCCGTGAGGTCCTGGCCGGGCTGCGGCGAGACCTTGCGGTCCCAGGAGAGGAGCGAGTTGAGGAGGTAGGAGGAGTAGATGGGGGCGGTGAAGACGCGGTGGCCGCTGTCGGCATAGTAGAGCGTGCCGTCGGCGATCATCATGAAGCGCACGTCGGAGGATCCGCGCGATAGGTCCTTGACCTGGATGGCGGTCTGCTCGCCGATGCGCTGGCGAAACAGGTGGAAACCGACGAGGTAGTAGATGAAGGGGCCGTCGTGGCAGGCGTAGCTCACGTTGCCGATGTCGCTGAAGAGGTCCTGGTGGTGGCCGACGCGCAGGAGGGCGTGCTCCGTGACCAGCAGCGACTGGCCGCGGGCGGGGTCGTTGGCGATCACGTTGTGGCAGAACGTGCGCACGGGCCGGGGGAGGGGCGCGCGGCGCGGCGTGAGGCGGTCGGCAATCTCGTCGTTGGAGAAAAACTGCACCGACGTGCCGTCGAGGAGATAGTTCATCCGCGTGGAGGACTCGTGGAAGCAGGTGTAGGCCGGATGGGAGAGGCGCGACTTGCCCACCAATCGCCCGTCGGGCAGCAGGGCCTTGATACTGTCGCCGCAGAGGGCGAGGATCGTGTCGCCGCTGAGCGAGAGGGAGGTGCAGTTGGCCCGCAACAGCAGGTGGGACTGGCGCCGCCGCGTGTCGATGGAGAGTACGCCCGAGGCACTGGCGCAGACGAGGTTTCCATTGTGCAAAGGGCGGATGTCGCTGACGACCAAGGGGCGGAAGGCGCCCTCGCCCGACTGTATCTCCCAGGAGGCGTGGAGCGCCTGCATCGTGTCGTTGGGGGAGAGGAGGAAGAGGCCGTTGCTGGTGGCGACGTAGAGACCCGAGGGGTCTTGGTGGAGGTCATAGACGGAGTAGTGGGTGCCACGGCCGGACCGGGGAAGGGCATACTGGCGGCGCATGACGAGCGAGTCGCCCTGCAGTTGGCAGCGGACGACGCCCATGTTGTGCGTGCCCACCCAGAAGGTCGTACCGTCGTGGGGCTGGGCGGCGGAGTCGGCAGGCTGGTCGCGCAAGACCTTGTAGATGCGGTCGAAGGCGGTGAGCCAGCGGCGCGTCGTCCCCTGGTCGGCATCGTAGGCATAGACCACGCCGTCCTCCGTGCCGATATAGAAAAGGTCCGGCAGCGTCGCGTCGGGGGAGATGGAGGCCAGCGTCTCGTCGAAGAACAGCTCGTTGGCGTTGAGGGCCGACGGATCCTGGCGGTGGCAGGCCACGATCGTGACCAGGAGGAGGGGGAGACACAGGGCGCGGCGGTGGATGCTTCTACTCATAGGTGTGGTGGTTAAAATCAAATCAATGTGTGTGGGGCTACATCATCATCCCTGGGGCGGTGGCTACTCCTCGCCGTTGGCCTCCAGGAGGCCCTTGACGTTCTGCTCCTCGCCCACGATCCACAGCACGTCGCCCAGGGCGAAGCGGTAGTTGGGCGTGATGATGGTGAGGTTTTTCTCGCCCTCGTCGAGTCCCACCACCATGCAGTTGTACCGGTCCCTGATGCCGCTTTCGCGCAGCGTCTGGTCGAGGAAGGGGCTCTTCTGGCCGACGATGATCTGCTGGAGGCGCATCTCCCGCTTCTCTATCTCGGCGTCCTCGTCGTGGACCTCCGTCCGCATGGCTTGGGCGAAGCGCGTGAGCTGGTCGTCGTCGCCTATCACCTGGAGCTGGTCGCCGGGGAAGAGGGCCACCTCGCCGTTGGGGATATTGATGCGCTGGCGGCCCCGCAGGATGCTGCTCACGTTGACGCCGAAATGCTTGCGGAAGTCGAGCTCCGCCAGTTGCTTGCCGGCCCAAAGCGAGTCTTCGGGCACCTCGCAGAGACTCATGTGGATCTCGCGGTCGAGCAGTCGGCCCTCGTAGAGCGGCCGTTTGCGCCCGAGGGCCTCGGCCTGGATCTCGCGGCTCCGGAGGTTTTGGACGAAGAGGCGCTCGAGGCGGATGCTCCGTTTCTTCAGACTGCGCGAGAGCACTATCAGCACGATCGTGCCGAAGGCGATGGTGATGAGCAGTGCGTCGGCGAAGCGCGTCAGGTAGTTGGCGATATAGAAGATGTAGGCGGCGGCGATGGCCAGTCGGGCCAGGACGGTGAAGACGAGCGGGGGGCGGTTGGTGCGGCGCTCCGTCCAGAGCGTCTTGAACTCCTTGGAGTGGTTCTTCTTCATCATGAAGGCGCGCAGGAAGGGAGCGATCATCAGCACGGTGGCGACGCCGCAGACGGCATTGCCGGCCCAGTGAGACCCCGTCAGCTCGGTGGAGAGTTCGCGGCAGAAGGGCAGGGCGAAGGAGAACATCAGCGCGATGACGGCGATGGAGAGGATGCCGTAGATCAGCGTGTTGACCACCATGGCGCGCAGGAGGCGCTTCCAGAGATGGCCGGAGGAGGGAGTGGCGGGGGCGCCCGTGCCGATGTGCTCCAGGCGGCGGCTCCACTGGCGCGGCAGGTGGCGTGTGAGAAGGTTGTAGCACGGCTCCGCAGCACGGATCATGTAAGGTGTGAGGAATGTTGTGATGACGGAGACCGCGACTACAACCGGATAGAGGAAGTCGCCGATGACTCCCAGGGAGAGGCCCAGCGACGCTATGATAAAGGCAAACTCGCCCACCTGGGCCATGGAGAAACCACAGCGCATGGCGTTTTTCAGGCTTTGGCCGCCCAAGAGGTAGCCCATCGTGCCGAAGAGGGCCTGGCCGGCGAGGATGGTGAGGACGAGGCAGAGGATGGGGAGGGCGTAATCGACGATGATCAGCGGATCGACGAGCATGCCGACGGAGACGAAGAAGATGGCGCCGAAGAGATTCTTGACCGGTTCGACGAGGCGGATGATCTTGTCGGCCTCGACGGTCTCGGCAAGGATGCTGCCCATCACAAAGGCTCCGAAGGCGCTGCTGAAGCCCACCTTGGTGGAGATGACGGCCATGAGGCAGCAGAGGCCGAGGGCAACGATCAGGAGGGTCTCGGCGTTCATGAGCTTGCGCACCTTGCGCAGCAGCAGGGGGATGAGGAAGATGCCGATGACGAACCACAGGACGAGGAAGAAGCCTATCTTGAAGACGCTGCCGAGCAACTGGCCGCCGTCGGGCGAGGAACCGTTGGCGATGGCGGAGAGCATGACCATCATCACGATGGCGAGGATGTCCTCGAGGATGCAGACGCTCATGACGGTGGCCACGAAGCCCTGCTGCAGCAGCCCCATGTCGGAGAGGGCCTTGTAGATGATGGTGGTGGAGGACATGGCGAGCATGCCGCCCAGGAAGATGCAGTCCATGTGGCCCCAGCCGAAGCCCTTGCCCACGGTGATGCCGAGCAGGATCATGCTGAAGACGATGGTGCAGGCAGCGATGACGGGACTGGTGCCCATCTTGAGGATCTTCTTGACGGAGAAGTCGAGGCCCAGGGAGAACAGGAGAAACATCACGCCTATCTCGGCCCACATCTCGACGTCGCCCTTATCGACGACGCTCATCGTGTAGGGCATGTGGGGAGAGACCAGGAATCCGGCTACGATATAGCCCAGCACAAGCGGCTGGCGGAGCTTCTTGAACAACAGGGTGACGGCTCCGGCCACGACCAGGATCAGGGCCAGGTCGCTCACGAGATGGGGAAGGGAATTGATAGGCGCCTCGCTTTCTTTTCTTAGGTTGGTATGTTGTGTCGGAGGGACGGCCCAAGGAGGGGGCGGGGTGGAGAGAAAAAAAATAGTTCTCGTGATGGTCAGCAGTGGGGGGTCGCCTCCGGCAAAAATAGCGTGATGATACACAGACCGTGATGATACACAGACAGGGGTTAGGGTAAGGATGCTTTGCGGCGAGACGCGTCGCCACGCCACAAAGCATCCTCAGAGAACAGGGGGAGCGGACTAGTCGTTGTAGCCGGCTGCCAGCTCGCTGATCTTGATGACCACCTGCATGGCCTTCTCCATCACCTGGATGGAGACAAACTCATAGGGGCCGTGGAAGTTGACGCCGCCAGCGAAGATGTTGGGGCAGGGAAGGCCGCGGTAGCTGAGCTGGGCGCCGTCTGTGCCGCCACGGATCGGCTCTACCTTCGGCTTCACACCCGTCTCCTCCATGGCCTTGAGCACGAAGTCGATGACGTGCATATTGGGCTCGATCTTCTCCTTCATGTTGTAGTACTGGTCGGTGAGGGTGATCTCGAAGACGCCCTCGCCGTACTTCTCGTTCATCTTGGCCACGCAGTCGGCGAGGAACTTTTTGCGCTGCTCAAACTTCTGACGGTCGTGGTCGCGGATGATGTAGGAGAGCTTGCCCTCCTCGCAATGGCCCTCGATGGACAGGAGGTGGTAGAAGCCCTCGTAGCCCTCGGTGGTCTCGGGGATGTCGGTGGTGGGGATCAGGGCGTTGAACTCGGCGGCCAGGCGGGCGGCGTTGATCATCTTGCCCTTGGCGTAGCCCGTATGGACGCTCACGCCGTGGATGATGATCTTGGCAGCGGCGGCGTTGAAGCACTCATACTCCAGTTCGCCGATGTCGCCACCGTCCATCGTGTAGGCCCACTCGCAGCCAAACTTCTCCACGTCGAAGTGGTGGGCGCCCTTGCCGATCTCCTCGTCGGGGTTGAAGCCCACGCGGATCTTGCCGTGCTTCACCTCGGGATGGTCGCGCAGCCAGCACATGGCCTGGACGATCTCGGCGATGCCGGCCTTGTCGTCGGCGCCCAGCAGCGTGGTGCCGTCGGTGACGATGAGGTCCTCACCCTTGTGGGCGAGCAGCTCGGGGAACATCTTCGGCGAGGAGACGATGCCCGGGGAAAGCTCGATGTCGCCGCCGTCGTAGCTCTTGACGATACGGGCCTTGATGTTGGCGCCACTGGCGTCGAGGGCGGTATCGTAGTGGGCGATGAAGCCGATGGTGGGCACGGACTTGTCGGTGTTGGCGGGAAGGGTGGCGTAGATGTAGCCTTTCTCGTCCATCTCGACTTCCTTCAGGCCCTCCTTCTCCAGCTCCTCCTTGAGGTAGCGGGCGAAGATGAGCTGCTTCGGGTTGCTGGGTACGGTCTCGGACTCATCGACCGACTGGGTGTCAAACTTGGTGTAGTTGATAAATCGTTCTGCTATTTCCATAAGTTCTGGATGATTTTGGTATTCTTTTTTGCAAAGATACGGTTTTTCTATGATATGGCAAGGGAGTGGGCGTGGAAATTTCTAAAAAACAATGGAGAGCCCGCGTGAAAACAAAGGATAGGACGTGTAAAACAATGGAGCGGGCTGGGTCGGTAGGGGCAAAACCAATAAGCCCCTGCCTTGGAAGACAGGGGGATATGATAGCTTATGATAAGATTTCTTACTGTGCGGCCTTCTCGCCCTGAGCGGAAGCACCCTGGGCAGGAGCGCCCTGAGCTGCACCCTGTGCGCCACCCTTCTGGGCGGGAGCAGCCTGCTTCTGCTGGCTGGCACCGAAGTTGGGCAGGTTGTTGGGGTTGGAAGAGCTGCTCTCGGCTGCACGCTCGATCACGCTCTGATCGGTGTTGGCAGAAGGAGCTACGTAGGCGCAGACAACGCTGAACACGACCATGGCAATAGCCAGTCCCCATGTGGCCTTTTCGATGAAGTCCGTCGTCTTGCGCACGCCGAGCACGCTGTTGGACGAGGAGAAGTTAGACGCCAGGCCACCACCCTTTGACTCTTGAATCATAACGATTCCGATCATCAGGAGTGCGGCGATCACGATAAGAATCACAAATAATGTGTAAAGTCCCATTTTTTATCTTTTTGTCTTTTATTTTTATTGTTCGTTCAAAATCAATTTCTGTAGAAACCGAATTTGGTCTGCAAAGTAACGATTTTTTTTTGGATATTCCAAATATAATCGCTGAATAATTTCCAGTGCCTTGGAATATCTGCCCTGCTTGATGTAGATACGCGCCAAAGTTTCGGTGAAATAGCTTGATCCTTCGTCTTCCACGGTTTCTTCCTCGGGCTCGTACTCGGTTTCGTCTTGTAGAGAAATTTTACCTTTCTCCTTGTTGATGAAGTCGTCGATGAGTTCCTGGCCCTTGAGTTGGGGAGTCTCCTGGGGGGCTTCGTCTCCGGCCTCCATGAGGTAGGCCACGTAGTCGATGGTGGCGTCGGCGGGGGTCGGCTTGCGCTTGACGACGGGCTGGTCCTGCGGCTTCGGCTGCGTCTCCTCGCCCTCCTCTCCGGGGAGCTGGTCGAGGAAACTGTCGATGAGCGCGGCGGTGCGGTCGCCCTCGGGCGCGCCCTGCTCGGAGGATTCGTGCTTGGCGACTTCGTGTTTGGCAGTTTCGTGTTTGGCGGCTTCGTGCTCGGCGGCCTGATCGTCCCGCAACTGGTAGTGGGGACCTTCTGTCAGGTCGAAAAGGCGCTGGCGCTCGGTGATATAGACGGCGGCCCTACGCAGCTCCTCGTCGAAGGTGGGGTCGTGGAGCAGGTAGAGGTTCTTGAGCAGCAATAGCCGTGCAGGCTGGTAGTAAGGATAGCGTGCGAGCAGACTGCGCAGCTCGTAGAGGGTGTCCTTGCCCAGCCGTTCGGGGTGGCGCGTGAGGGTGGCTATGTTTATACTCATGATGTGGTGCTGATTGGAGGAATCCGTAAATGGTGGTGGCTGCCGTACATGGGTGGCGTGGGAAGCAGGGCTACCAGTTGGCCACGGTGGCATTGAATATCTGGTCGGTCAGATCCTTGACCATCTGCTCCACCAGTTCTTGCTGCACGTCGTTGAGGTTGCGCGTGGTGGGGTAGGAGGAGGTGGCCGTAAACTGGCGCTCAAAGTCCTCGGCATGGTTCACGTTGTTGGTAAACCGTACATTGACCGTGATGGAGAGTTCGGTCTGGGCAGCGTAGCCCTCGCTCGACACCGACTTGTTGCGCTGCTGATACTGCGTGATCTCGCCCTCGATCTGGAGGTCGCCGTCGCGACGGACCTGCTGCAACTTCGTGTGGTTGGCAAACTGGTCCTTGAGCGCATTGTTGAACATGGGGCCCATCGGTCCCCACACATAGGCGGAGCGGATGGGGAAATCGGCTATCTGGATGGTCTTGGTCTTGGTGTAGTCGATGCTCGCGCCGTTGAAGGTGTACTTCGGAACGCAGGATGTCGCCAAGGCCAGCAGCATCCATACCACCACGGCCGATACGCAGAGGTGGGCGGCGAGGCGTGGGGTCCTTTGATTCTTATCGCTTCTCATGCTTTATTTTTCTTCAAGTCCGTACTCCTTGATATTTTTCTTTTTCTTCAAGTCCGTACACTCCTTGATATTATTATTTGTCTTCGAGTCCGTACGCTTGGACGTTTTATTTGTCTTCGAGTCCGTACTCCTTGATGCGGCGGTAGAGGGTGCGGTCGCTGATGCCGAGTTCCTGGGCCGCTTTCTTGCGGTTGCCGTTGTTGCGCTCCAGCGCCCTGACCACCATCTGTCGCTGGTTGTCGTTGAGGTTGAGACTTTCCTCCTCCCTCTGCGGGCGGGTCTCCTGTATCTCCTCGGCCACGGCGTCCTCCACCTCCTTGTCGTCAGGGCGGAAGGCATCCTGGGTCGTGGCGGGAAGCGTCTGGGCGCCCTCCGTGGCCAGGTGGCGGTAGTGGGCCGTCTCTTCGAGCTCGCGGTAGGTCTCCAGTTGCTTGCGCACGTTGTTGAGGTCGCGGCGCAGGTCGCTGACGTTGCCACGGAGCTCGTAGAGGATCTTGTAGAGGATCTCGCGCTCGCTCTCGTAGCTATGCGATCCTTGCCCCTTATCGACGAGGGCCAGTTCGGTGCTCTCCGTGTCCTGGGGGATGAAGCGCAGGATCTCCTCCCGGTCGATCACTCTCTTCTCGGCAATGACCGACATCTGCTCGGTGATGTTCTTCAGTTGGCGGACGTTGCCGGGCCATTTGTACTTGAGCATCACCTGCTTGGCCTCGTCGTCGAGCGTGATCTTCGGCAACTTGTATTTCTCGGCCATCTGCATGGCGAAGAGGCGGAAGAGCAGCAGGATATCGTTGCCACGCTCGCGGAGGGGCGGCATGTTGATGGGGATCGTGTTGAGACGGTAGTAGAGGTCCTCGCGAAACTTCCCCTCGCTGATGGCCTTGCGCATGTTGACGTTGGTGGCAGCGATGATGCGGACGTTGGTCTTTCGGATCTCCTGGCCTCCGACGCGGATGTATTCGCCCGTCTCCAGGACGCGGAGCAGGCGGGCCTGGGTGGCCATGGGCAGTTCGCCGACCTCGTCGAGGAAGAGCGTGCCCTTGTTGGCAATGCCAAAATAGCCCTCGCTTTCGCCGATGGCACCCGTGTAGGATCCCTTCTCGTGGCCGAAGAGTTCGCTGTCTATCGTTCCCTCGGGAATCGAACCACAGTTGATGGCGAAGTATTTCTCCCGCTTACGGGGCGAGTTGTCGTGGATGACGCGCGGGATGATCTCTTTGCCCACGCCGCTCTCGCCGATGATCAGCACCGAGAGGTCGGTGGGGGCCACTTGCAGGGCCACGTCGAGGGCACGGTTGAGCGCGTCGCAGTTGCCCACGACGTTGTATCTTTGCTTGATGATTTGCAGTTTACTCGTATCCATTTCTTACCATAGTTGGGGTTAAAATAAAGCCGGCAGGCTTGTCGCCCGATTCTTTCTCTCGTTTTTTGCTTCTACTCCTTCTTCTCCCTTTTCTCCTTTTGCGTCTTCTTCTCCTTCTCCCTTGTCTTCTTCTGCTTCTCCCTTTCTCCTTGTTGCTTCTCCTCCTTTGCCTTTGCCTTACTTCTCCTTGTCTCCTTCTCCCGTTTTCTCCTTATATAATATATAGGCAGAGTGGGGAGAAGTCAGGTCGCCAGGGCCGCAGCTTGGAGTCTTGTGGTTCACTATGAGCTGCAGTTTGGAGTCTTGCGGGCTGCTATGGGCAAGGCGGCTTCTCCGTCGGCTTCTCCCGCAGGCTGGTGCGGTCGAGCTTGATGAGCAGAAGGCCGATGGCCGTCCAGATCAGTTCGCGGATGCGCACCAGCAGGGCGACAAAGATGCCCGCCGTAGCAGTCAGACCCAGTCCTGAGACCGACATCAGAAAGCCTCCCTCGCGTCCGCCGAGCTGCAGCGGCATGAAGAAGAGCATGTTGGCGAAGAGCGTCGTGAAGGCGATGATGAGGATGCAGTCGATGTAGTTGACGCTCGGGTAGAGCACGAGCAGGATGAACATCACCTCCAGGGCCGAGCAGACGCGACAGGCCAGTTCCAGGAGCACGACCGTGAGAAACGTGCGCGGATTTTGGTTGTGGAGGGCTGCCACCTGGCGGTCGATGTTGTCGAGTTGTTCGCGATGGCCCTCGATAAACCGCCGTGCCCAGTGCTTGATGCCGGGAATGTGGCCGAGAAGTTTCATGCCCTTCACGGCAAGTCCGCGTCGGTAGCCGGCAAGGAAAAACCAGATGCAGAGGGCGCAGAAGCCGCCTGTCAGCGAGAGCATGATGGCCATGAAGGTGTTCAGCTCTTGCGTCAAGACATAGAGCACGATACTCAGCATCCAAAACCAAAAGTGGCTGAAGATGTGGGTCATCACGTAGAGCAGTACCGAGGCCGTGGCGCGCTCCGTGCCGATCTTGGGCTTAAGGACCATGATGCGGTAGGGCTCGCCGCCCATCAAGCCTCCTGGCGTGGCGTAGTTGAGGGCAAAGCCTGAGACGGTGATCTTGTAGAGCCACCAAAAGCCCACGTGCGCTCCGGACGTCTCTTGCGTCCCTCGATTCTCTTGGTACCCTTGAATCTCTCGAGTTTCTTGATTCTCTTGTTTCTCTTGAGTTTCTTGATTCTCTTGAGCTTCTCGATGCTCTCGATTCTCTTGCGTCTCGCTTGCGGCGCCGCGTCGCTCTCCGCTGCGGATGATGGTGTACCAGGCAGCCGTATTGAAAAGGTAGAGAAAGGCCCAAAGGACCACGACGGCGAAGAACCAGTAGCCTGCGCGTTGCAGGCCCTGCCACACTTCGGCAAAGTGGAGCTGGCTTACCATGACGGCAAGGACCACCAGGCCAAAGATGAAGAAGATGTTCTGGTACTTCTTTTTCATGTCTCAACGAGATCGTTTACTCTGCCTTGGGTTCGCGCTTCTTGGGGATGGCGAAGCGTACCTTCTCGCTCTCGTCTTTCTTCTCCTTGTAGAGTTTGGGGAGCGGATGGGCGCCCGCCTGGTCGTAGGCGGCGCGGTTGCGGAAAATGTCGATGGCCGTGAAGATGGCTTGGCGCAGCGGCTGCGGGTCGGCCACGCCCTTTCCGCCCAGCGGGAGCGTGTTGGCCAGGTCGGGGCAGGTGCGGACCAGCGGCAGACCGACGGTGTAGTGGACGCCAGGACCATCGCACAGCGCGTGGAAGGGGATCGTGCCCTGCTCGTAGTACATCGCGACGATAGCGTCGAAATGGGTGTAGTCGTTGCCGGCGAAGAGGGCGTCGGCGGCGTAGGGGCCAAAGGCCTGGATGCCCTCGGTGGTCAGCGTCTCGATGGCGGGGCGGATAATCTCCTGCTCCTCGGTGCCGAGCAGTCCGTTGTCGCCAGCCTTCGGATTGATGGAGAGGAGGGCGATGCGGGGATTGGAGAGGCGGAAGTCGCGACGCAGGCTCTGGGCGAGTTTGCGGCAGGTCTGCTCGATGCTGCCCTGGGTGATGCACTCCACCACCTGGCGCAAAGGCAGGTTGCGTGTGGCCAGGGCAATGCGCAGTCCGCCATCGACCATCAGGGTCTGGCCGTGGCCGTCGGTCTCCAGGTGGTCTTTGATATAGCGGCTCTGTCCGCTAAACTGAAACTCGCTGGTGTTGTCGATGGGATTGGTGACGAGGACGTCGAAGCGGCCCTCGCGATAGTCGGCCAAGGCGCAGTCGAGGGCCTTGAGGGCGTAGTCTCCCGAGGTCTCGCTGGCCACGCCAGGCTCCACTTTCACCTCTTCTTCGTAGGTGGTCAGCAGATTGACCACGCCGTCGGTGGCCTCGCTTGCGTCCGAGATGATGGTGAAGTTGGCCTCTATCTCGAGCAGGTTGCGGTAGTAGGCTGCCACCTTGGGGGAACCGTAGATGATGGGCGTGCACAACTCCAGCATCTCGGGGTCGGCAAAAACCTTGAATATCAGCTCGTATCCGATACCGTTGGTATCGCCTTGGGTGATAGCCACCCGTATTTTCTTGTTATTCTCCATAAGATATATACTCATTGAAAACGACAGTGCGAAGCTGCCGCATGATGTTTCTTTTTTCTCTCTCGGGGGCGTAGGCGAAGGCGAGGAGCACGAGGGCGCCCTGCCTTGTCTTTTTGACGGAGGCCACAAAGGGGCCTCCCATCGCGTCACCCTCCATCATCCATTGTCCCGTCAGGAGGTGGATCCCACGCTCTTGCTGGATTTGGACGGTCGCCAGCGCCAGGTGCATGGAGCTGGAGGCCTGATCGCCGTGGATGTGCTGGGAGAGCATCTGGTCGATGGCTCTTGCCCAGTCGGCTTTCGGACTGTCCGCCAGGCGCAGGACGCAGAGGCTTCTGAGGTTTTCTGCCCCGTTGGTGGCTATCCACAGAAAGTCTTTCGACGTCTTGCTGGCACGCATGGCCTCGGGCACTTTCATCTGGACGCCAAACTGCCTCCGTATCTTCTCTTCCATCTTGGGATGGTGGTTGTGCTGGAGGAAGGCGTAGCTCTCTTGCTCCTCAAAGGCCAGAAGGTCGCGCAGGATCCGCGCGGAATCCTTCGCGGAGGCTTCGATGACGAGTTGCGGACGCGCGTTGAGGTCGTGTCCCGAAGCATACGGCTTGTCGCTCAGGATGACGATGGCGCGGGCCAGGAGGGCGTTGCCCTTGAGTTGGTCTTGCGTCGTGGGGCGCACGTCGAAGCGGGGCTCCGGCTGGGGCAGTCCAGGTTCTGGCCGGGAAAGGTAACTGGCGAGTTGGCCCGTGGTGTCGCCGACGATCAGCACTTCGCCTGCGCGGGCCGAACTGGAGGGCAGTCGGTGGCGGGACGCTTGCCGGCATCCGAGGAGGGTGCAGGCAATCATGATCCCGGCGAAGAGGACACTACGCATCGTGGCGCTGCTTCTCTCTCACCTCGCCGATCTCCTTGCTCGTCGAAAGGAGTCCGCAGGCCGCGAAGATGTCCTGGCCTCGCGACGCACGGATCGTCGTGAAGACGCCGTGGTGGGTCAGGTAGTCGCGGAAGGCCTCCATCCGTTCCTCGTCCGACTCGCGAAGGGGCACGTCGGGGATTTGGTGGAAGCGTATCAGATTCACGCGACACTCCAGTCCTTCCAGCAGACGGACGATGGCGCGGGCGTGGGTCGGGGTGTCGTTGAGTCCACCAAACAGGATGTACTCGAAGGAGAGTCGGCGCTGGTGGGTGAAGTCGTACTCGCGTAGCAGTTTCACTACCTCCTCGATGCCCATGCCTCGTTCGGCTGGCATGAGCTGCGCACGCTGCTCGGGGATGGGGGAGTGGAGGCTGATGGCCACGTGGCAGTCGCTCTCGTCGAGGAAGCGGCGCAACTTCTTGCGCACGCCGACGCTGCTGACCGTGATGCGCTTCGGAGACCAGGCCCAACCGTAGTCGGCGGTGAGGATCTCCGTGGCACGGAGCACGTTGTCGAGGTTGTCCATCGGCTCGCCTTGTCCCATGAAGACGATGTTGGTGAGCTTGTCCACATCGGGAAGGGCATAGACTTGGTTGAGGATGTCGGCTGCCGTGAGGCTGCCCTCAAAACCTTGTTTGCCCGTCTGACAGAACAGACAGTTCATCTTGCAGCCCACCTGCGACGACACACACAGCGTGGCGCGGTCGCCGTCGGGGATATAGACCGTCTCGACAAACTCATGGCGGAGCTTCTCCTTGGAAGCGCCCGCATAGACGGGGAACAGGTATTTGATCGTTCCGTCCTTGGAGTACTGGGCGTCGATGGGCGCATGGCAGCCCACCGTGAAGCGCTGGGCAAGCAGTTCGCGATGCTTCTTTGATATGTTGGCCATCTCGTTGATGTTCTTGACGTGCTGCACGTAGAGCCAGCGCGCGATCTGTCCGCCCACGAAGGCGGGCATTCCCAAGTCACGGGCCAGCGTGCGCAGCTCCTCAAGGGTCTTTCCTATCAACGGTTCTTTTGTTTCCTCTGTCATTTTTCTTTCGGCGTCTCACCGCGTTGGGCGGTAGGTTGCATAATAATCTGCAAAGATAACCAAAATAATCGGTAACGCTGACAGATTGCCGTACTTTTTGCCAAAATGTCGTATAGGCACGCTGATTTTCCACCCGCCATAGCGAGGGAAATCCACCTGCATAGCCAAGGAAGTCCACCCGCATAGCCAGGGAAAATGTGCCATGGGAGGGTGTGGCAAAAAGCGTAAGCATCTGCTGCTTAGTATGCTACCTTCTCTTGCGCGTAGTCGTCTTTCTCTTGTGCTTGCTGCTCTTGGGCGCAGTGCGGGTCGTTGTCCTGGTGGTCGTGTGCGTCTTGGGCTTGGCGGCCTGGTAATACTTTTGGGCCTCGGGCAACCATTTTCTGATATTGGCGATGCGCGTCTGGTCGGAGGGGTGGTCGCTCAGCCACTCTTGCGTGGACTGGCTGCCCGACGAGGACATACGCTGCCAGAAAGTGATGGCATTGGCTGGGTCGTAGCCTGCCATGGCGGCAAAGATCAGGCCCATATAGTCGGCTTCGCTCTCATCCTTGCGGCTGTATTTCAGATTGAGCAGGGAGAAGCCCGTTCCGGCTATCTGTCCGGCCACGTTGGCAGCGTCTTGTCCTGCCACTGCTCCGAGCACGCTTCCGAGTACAGTAGTGGCTACGCCCTGATTCTGCTGCTTCGTCATCTGCTCGGCACTGTGTTTCGCCACGGCGTGGGCGATCTCGTGTCCCAGCACGATGGCCAGGGAGGCCTCGTTCTGCGTGTAGGGCAGGATGCCTTCGAAGACGACGATCTTGCCTCCGGGCATGCAGAAAGCGTTGGCCTGCGGGTCCTGGATGAGGTTGAATTCCCAGTGGAAGTTGTTCACCTCACTGGCGAAGCCGTTGTTTCGGAGGTAGGTCTCGACGGCATTGGCGAGATTGCGCCCTACGCGTACCACCATCTGGGTGTTGGCTGCGTTGGTCGATTTCTTCGCCTTCTGCATATAGGTGGAATACTGCTGCTGCGAGAGGGAGAGCAGTTGCTCGTCGCTCACGCCGATGCGATGCTTGCGTCCTGTCAGGGGGACAGTCTGGGTGGTACCACATGCGGTCATCAGTAGGGTGATGGCCGTCAAAAGAATCAGTTGGATCTTCTTCATTCGTTTTCTCTCCTAATTTGTTTTCTAAGACCTTGTTTTTTGTTTTCAAGACCTTGTATTTTGTTTCTAAGATTTTGTCAGCTGATGGTGCTGGGTTGCAAAATTAGCAATTCCGTGGCAAAACACAAAAAGAAGAGCCGAAAAAGTGGTGGCTTTTCGGCTCTTCTATCAAGTATGAAAATATCGTGTATCAAGTATGGAAACATCGTGGCGGAGTAGGCTGCCGCCAGCGGTTTTACTTGAACATCTCTTTGATGCCGCCGATGGATCCCATGAGGTTGGTGGCCTCGTAGGGCATAAAGACGGTCTTCTGGTTGTTGTTCTGCGCCATCTCGGAGAGCATCTGGATGTACTTCTGGGCGATGAGGTAGCTGGCGGGGTTGGTGCTCTTGCCTACGGCCTCGGTGATCTTGTTGATGGCAATGGCCTCGGCTTCGGCCTTGCGGATGCGTGCCTGGGCCTCACCCTCGGCGATGAGGATGGCCTGTTGCTTGTCGGCTTCGGCCCGGTTGATGGTCGAGGCCTTCTCGCCCTCTGACTGCAGGATGGCGGCTTGCTTCTCACCCTCGCTGGTCAAGATCGTTGCGCGCTTGTTGCGCTCAGCCTGCATCTGCTTCTCCATGGCCTGGAGGACGCTCTCGGGCGGCGTGATGTCCTGCAGCTCGACGCGGTTGACCTTGATGCCCCATTTGTTGGTGGCGTCGTCGAGCACGGCGCGGAGCTTGGTGTTGATGGTGTCGCGCGAGGTAAGGGTCTGGTCCAGCTCCATCTCTCCGATGATGTTGCGGAGCGTGGTCTGGGTCAGTTTCTCTATGGCGTTGGGCAGGTTGTTGATCTCATAGACCGCCTTGAAGGGATCGACAATCTGAAAATAGAGCAGCGCGTTGATCTGCATCTGGATGTTGTCCTTCGTGATGACGTTTTGGCGTGCGAAGTCATAGACTTGTTCGCGCAGGTCGATGGTGCTGGTATAGACATAGCGTCCGCCCTTGACGGCCACCACCTCCTTGGCGTGGTCGAGGAAGGGCATGATGATGTTGATACCCGGCTGCAACGTGGCGTAATACTTACCGAGACGCTCGATGACTTTGGTCTCGCTCTGAGAAATGATCACAACGGCCTTCATGGTGAAGAAGATGACCAGAAGAACGATGGCTCCAAGAACATAGGATGCTATTGACATAATCGTAAAGTGTTAAGGTTGAATATACTTGGTTTCTGTTTGGATCTTATGCTTCCTCGACGGTGATGATGATGGAGTCGATGCTGAGCACGCGGGCCTTCATGCCGTTTTCGACGGGGTGGCCGTCGCGGGTCTTTGCCTTCCAACTGTCGCCGTCGATCTGCACGCGACCATAGCCGTTGGCCTCGATCGGTTCGGTGACGCGTCCGATGCGCCCGATGAGGGCGTCCACATTGCTTACGCGGCGGTCCTCGCCTTTGTGAAACCAGCGTAGGGCCACCGGCCTGAGGAAGAAAATGCTCAGCAAGGTGGTGATGGCAAAGACAATGATCTGAATCGTCAGACTGTCGGTAAAGACTGATGAAATAGACGCAAAGAGGCCGCCGACTGCAAAGCAGACAATAAAGAAGTCGCCATTGGTCAGTTCGAGCAGCAGGCACAGGAGGCTGATGAGCAGCCAGGCCAACCAAAGGTTTTGTGCAAAGTAATCGATCATAGTCGTTATTTTTGGTGTTGCTTATCTTATGCAAAGATATGGAAAAATATTGGTATTCCGTTTCTTTTTCATTACTTTTTTATTCTGTTTTTTGAATAGCTTCAAAAATAGTGTGTGGAGCGGGATGGAAGACTGGGGAAAAGTGCTTTTGGACCATGTTGTGAGGAAGCGGTGAACGAATAGGGGCTCTGTCGTTTTTCCCAAAAAAGATTAAATATAAAGAGGATTTCTTGGTGGAGAAAGGAAAAAATCGTACTTTTGCAGTTCAAAAACATGTTTGTAGCGTGAAAATAAAGGAAGTAATCGCTGCCCTTGAACGATTCGCGCCTCTGCCCTTGCAGGCTGGCTTCGACAATGCTGGCCTACAGGTTGGACTGACAGAGGCGGAGGTGTCAGGGGCTTTATTGTGTCTTGACGTGACGGAGGCCATCGTTGACGAGGCCATCGCGCGCGGTTGTAATCTGATTGTTTCCCACCATCCCCTCATCTTCCGCAAACTGTCGTGCATATCGGACGGCGACTATGTACAGCGGACGGTCTTCAAGGCCATCCAGCGTGGCATCGTCATCGTGTCGATGCATACTAATATGGATAGTGCCGTGGGGGGCGTCAACTATAAGATCGCTGAGAAGTTGGGTCTCCAGGACCTCTCTTTCATCGGACAGCAGCAAGAGGTGGAAGACGTCTCGGGAGGCGAGGGCGTGATCGGTCGCTTTGCGAAGCCGGTAGCTGCCGACGACCTGGTGCTCCTGCTGAAGAAAGAGTTTGGTGTGGAGTGTGTCCAGGCCAACCAGTTGTTGCGTCGCCCCATAGAGAAGGTGGCCCTTTGTGGCGGATCGGGAGCTTTTCTGCTGCCTGAGGCCGTACGGTTGGGTGCCGATGCGTTTGTCACGGGAGAGATGCACTACCACGAATTCTTTGGGCGGGAGCAGCAGATACAGATCTGCGTGATCGGTCATTATCAGAGCGAGCAATATACATCGGAGATCTTCCGTGAGATCATCATGCGTGAGTGTGCGGGCGTGCCTTGCTACATCACGTCGGTCAACACCAACCCGATCCTTTATCTTTAATAAGGTATATAGTAAGAAACAAATAAGGACAAGAATACTTATGGCAAAGAAAGAAGCAAAAGAAATGTCGGTAGAGCAGAAGCTGCAGGCTCTCTATGAACTGCAGACGACGCTTACGGCTATCGACGAGAAGCGTGCGTTGCGTGGCGAGTTGCCGCTGGAGGTGCAGGACCTGGAGGACGAGATCGCTGGTCTCGACACCCGTATCGAAAAAATCGACACAGAAATCAAGGAGTTTCAGTCGGCTATCACGATGAAGAAGGGTGAGGTGCAGGAGGCACAGGCCAACCTGGAGCGTTACAACAACCAGCTCAATGAGGTGCGCAACAACCGCGAGTATGACTCGCTGAGCAAGCAGATCGATTACGAGCGTCTGGAGGTGGAACTTTGCAACAAGAAAATCAAGGAGGCAACGGACCAGGTGGCTTACCGTACCAACGACCTGGAGATAGCCAAGACCGAGCGCGAGGAGCGTCAGAAGGATCTTGACGAAAAAAAGAGCGAGCTGGAGGATATCCTGGCGGAGACCCGTGAGGAGGAGACCATGCTCAAGGAGCGTGCCAAGGACTTGGAAGTCAAGATCGAGCCGCGCCTCCTCAGTTCCTTCAAGCGCATCCGCAAGAGTGCGCGCAACGGACTGGGTATCGTCTATGTGCAGCGTGACGCCTGTGGTGGCTGCTTCAATAAAATTCCGCCCCAGCGTCAGCTCGACATCAAGATGCACAAGAAGATCATCGTCTGTGAGTATTGTGGACGCATCCTGATCGATCCGGAGTTGGCTGGCGTCAAGGTGGAGAACGGAAAGGCTGAAAAGCCGAAGCGCAAGCGCAGTACCCGCCGCAAGGCTGACACCGAGGAGAAGAAGGAAGCATAAGGTTTCTTCGGCTTATATTCCTTATACTCCTACATAAAACTACAAGTACATAAAAGCAACGAGTACGTCAAGTAACGAGCCCGTCGCCCTCCGAATAGAGTGGTGACGGGCTTGTTGTATATAGGTGGTTGGACGTGTATTCCTGTTCGGTTTACTGTGTACTTGACTGGATTATTATCCAGTGGAGTAGGAGGGAAAGACTTAAGGCGAGTGTTGATACAAAAATCCCCAGTACGATGACCGCACTGGGGATTCGATGTGATATTACTTGAAGGGAATGGTCCCTTGGTGTAATCTTCTGTCTATTGTCTATGATTACTTGACGTAAACGATAGCCAGACGGTTAGAGGTAGTGCCCTGAACGCCCTTGCCAGTAGCCTCGTCGACGATCACGCCACGACCCTTGAGGTACTTAGCGACCACGTCGGCACGAGCCTGAGACAGACGGTCGTTGATCTCCTTAGAACCCTCAGGAGAAGCAGTACCGACAACCTGAACGTGTGAACCCTCCTTGACAGCGTCAAGAGCCTTCTTGGCGTCGTTGGTGAGAGCAGACTTGCCCTGAGCGAAGGTGACGAAGATGAGGTCAGAAACGCTGACAGTCTTAGCTGCGGGAGCAGGAACCTCTACGCGCTTCTCGACAACCTTCTCGATCACCTCCGGCTTGCGGTTGCGGAGCTCGTTGATCTGAGCGTTGAGAGCGTCGATCTCGGCCTGGTCGCGCGGAGTAACGATCACGAAGTTGTGCGTGCCGTTGCTGTTGCCGAACTTGTAGTTGATACCGAGGTTGAGCTGGAAGGCGCTGCGGTTGAGGTTGTACTCGGTGTCATCATCGAAGCCAGTGGCGTGCGTGCCAGCGACAGCGTAGTTGATAGACGGCTCAAGGTAGAGCTGCCAAGCCTTGTTGGAACCGAAGTTGTAGGTGAAGTCGAGACCCAACTTAGAGGTGAGCTGGTCGTTCTTCTCGAGGAAAGACTCACCAGGACCGTAGGCGTGACCCCAGCCGAGGCCAGCTACTGCGATCACCTCGAAGGGACGCGGCTCGCCCTTGTAGCCAGCAACCCAGTTGCTGACGTTGATGGTACCGAGCAGGCTCACGTTGCTATAGGTGACAACCGTGTGCGGCTTGCGGACAGGCTCTGGAACCCATGCCTTTGAGTTGAAGTATGCTGTTCCCTCAGCAGCCAAACCGAAGACCGGAGTGAACCAACGGCCGATGCGGAGGCTGGCGTTGGGGTTCAGACCGCTAAGCCACTTGTGGCCAGTTGTCTTGGTTGAAAGACCACCATTGATACCGACGTAGAAGTTGTCGAAAGTCTTGCTTTCCTGCACAGTCTGTGCTGATGCCGAAACTGCGAAAAGCGCAGAGGCCATCATCAAAACGAACTTTTTCATGTCTCTCTAAATTTAAAATTTTATGTTATGAAAGTTTATTCTCTCAATCATTTCGGGTGCAAAGTAAAGAAAAAAAAACGATATGAACAAATATTTAGGGGGTAAAAAGACGTTTGGTAATCATAAATAGGGAAAAACCTATGAGAATAGGGGAATTACCGAACACTTTCTCCCTTTCCGGACGAGGCAACTTTACATATTGTCTCAATATCACCCAAAAGCTCCTTTTATAGGACAAGGGCGAGAAAACATCTTTATAAATCAAGGGTAATAAATATAGATCAAGGGAGAGGAAGCGCCAAGATGGATGCGGCGTTTCTTCTCCCTTGTGTCTATATCGAGCAGGCTCTACGGGACAGGGCAAAGGATGAAACCTTGGAATGCCAAACCTTGAGAGCCTTCCCTGTCTATCTTGTCTTGAATTAGATCTCCTTCTTCTCGATGATCTTCATACCCTCGCTCACGGCCTCCATGTTGAGAGGAATGAGCTTGTGGTGGCGCTCCGGGAGCGACTTGAAGAGAGCCTTGTTCAAGCCCTCGGTGCTCACAACGGGGCAAACCTTGAGCAGACCGCCCAAAACGATCATGTTGAACACCTTGGAGTTCTTCATCTCGGCAGCCTTGTCCGTAGCATCAATCTGATAGACCGTGATGTCCTTGCGGGTCGGCGGGTTGATGATACCGTTGCCGTCGTAGATGAGGATACCGCCCGTCTTCACCTTTGACTCGAACTTGTCGAGGGAAGGCTGGTTGAGGACGATAGCCACATCGTACTTGCTGAGAATCGGTGAGGAAATGCGCTCGTCGCTGACGATAACGGTCACACTGGCCGTACCACCACGCTGCTCAGGACCGTAGGCCGGCATCCACGTCACCTCTTTATTTTCCATCAGTCCGGAGTAAGCCAGAATCTTTCCCATTGAGAGGCAACCCTGTCCTCCGAAACCGCTGATAATGATTTCTGTTTTCATAATTGCTGTTTCTTGTGTTAAGAGAAGGAATGATGATTAGAGCTCGGGAATCTCCTGGTCGAGGGTGTCCTTCATGTCACCCTTGATGTACTCCTTGAACATGTTCTCACGCATCCACTCGTTGGCCTTGACCGGTGAGAGCTTCCAGCCCGTGTTGCACGTTGCCACGATCTCGATGAGGCAGCTTCCCTTGCCAGCCATGTTGGCCTCGAAGGCTTTGCGGATGGCCTTCTTAGCCTGGCGGATAGAGGCTACGGTGTCAACGCTCTGGCGTGTGACGTAGCGGGTACCCTTGAGGTGGCTTGCCAGCTCCGTGATGTTGAGGTTCCAGCCGTGGATCTTCGGATCGCGGCCGTAGGGGCACGTGACGGTCTTCTGGCCGATCAGCGTGGTGGGAGCCATCTGACCACCCGTCATACCGTAGATGGCGTTGTTGATGAAGATCATCGTGATGTGCTCGCCACGGTTGAGAGCGTGGAGCGTCTCAGCACTACCGATACAAGCCATATCGCCGTCGCCCTGGTAGGTGAACACCAGGCGGTCGGGCCATACGCGCTTGATAGCCGTAGCCACAGCGGGAGCGCGTCCGTGGGCTGCCTCAGACCAGTCGATGTCGAGGTAGCGGTATGCGAACACGGAGCAACCTACCGGGCATACACCGACGGTCTTGTCCTCCATGCCCATCTCCTCGATGACCTCGGCCACGAGCTTATGGACTACACCGTGAGAACATCCCGGACAGTAGTGCATCGGGACGTTGTTCATCAGTTTTGGTTTCTTATATACCAGATTCTCTGGTGCAATAATGTCGTTTGCCATTTGATTCTTCTTTTTAAGGGAAAGCCGGTTGATAGCCGGTTATCCATTTGATTCGACTATTTTACCAACTTCGTTTTCAGTGCGTCAACAATCTCCTCGGGTGAAGGAACGATACCACCCAGGCGGCCGAAGTGCTCCACGGGGATGGCACCATTGACAGCCAAGCGGACATCCTCGACCATCTGGCCGGCGTTGAACTCGCTCACGAGGATACCCTTCTTGTTCTTGGCAAGCTCCTCGATCTGCTTGGTCGGGAACGGCCACAAGGTGATCGGACGGAAGAGACCTACCTTCAGGCCTTCCTCGCGGGCCAACTCCATGGCCTTCTCGCCGATACGGGCGGCAGAACCGAAGCTGACGATGATGTAGTCGGCGTCCTCACACTGCTGAGTCTCGTAGCGAACCTCATTGTTGCGGATCTCCTCATACTTGGCCTGGAGGGCGAGGTTGCGCTCCTCCATCACCTCGGGCTTCAGCTCCAAGGAAGTCATGATGTTCGGATCGCGATCCGGCGTGCGGCCGAAGGTGGCCCACGGGTAGCGCTTCTTCACCTCCTCGTCAGAGAGGCGGGGCTTCTCGTCGGGGAGAACGACCTTCTCCATCATCTGACCGATGACACCATCGGAGAGAATCATGGCCGGGCAGCGATACTTGAACGCCAGCTCGAAGGAAAGGTCTACGAAGTCTGCCATCTCCTGGACAGAGTTCGGGGCAAGCACGATGACATAGTAGTCGCCGTTGCCACCACCACGAGTTGACTGGAAATAGTCGGACTGTGAAGGCTGGATCGTACCCAGACCAGGACCGCCACGCTGCACGTTGACGATGACACCAGGAATCTCGGCACCAGCCATGTAGGAAATACCCTCCTGCATCAGGGACACACCCGGTGAGGAAGAGGTCGTGACGCAACGCTTACCAGCACCAGCGCCACCATAGACCATATTGATAGAGGCCACCTCGCTCTCAGCCTGGACTACTACCATGCCGGTGGTCTCCCAAGGCTTCAGGGCGGAGAGGGTCTCGATAATCTCTGTCTGCGGGGTAATAGGGTATCCGAAGAAGGCGTCGGCACCGCAGCGAATCAGCGCGTGTGCGATAGCCTCATTACCCTTCATCAATTTTACTTCTTTCTCAGCCATACCTTATTCCTCCACTTTTTTCTTATAAACAGTAATACATCCGTCCGGGCAAACAATGGCGCATGAAGCGCAGCCAATACATTTGTCGGCGAAAACAGGCTCCGCGTACGGATAGCCGTGAACGTTGACTTTCTTCTGTGCCAGTTGGATCACATCCTTCGGGCATGCAACGATGCACAGTTGGCATCCCTTGCAACGCTCGGTGTCGACCACAATCGCACCTTTAATCTTGCTCATATTGATTTGAATTTTTTAGTTAAGTCGTTGGGACAGAGCTGCGTCCGCCCCGAGCGGCCTTGATTAGGGATTATATGCGTCTTTATGATAGAAGTTCAGAATGTCGTCGATCATCTTCTTGGCTTCCACGGCTGGCGACTCGGCGTCGAGCTCGATGGCTTCCAAGTAGCAGTCGATGGCGTGTTTCCAGTCGCCCTGCTTGCGATATTCGTTACCTTTCTGATACCATTCCTCGGCAGTCATGGGCTCCATTACTTATAGTACTCCTTCTTGCCTGCTGCCAAGGTGTTCTTCATCAGCGAGCAGATGGTCATGGGACCAACGCCGCCCGGTACGGGCGTGATGTAGGAACACTTCGGAGCTACCTCGTCAAACTTCACGTCGCCGCAGAGGCGGAAGCCGCTCTTGCGGGTCGCATCGGGCACGCGCGTCGTGCCGACATCGATGACAACAGCGCCTTCTTTCACCATGTCGGCCGTGACAAACTCGGGACGGCCAATGGCAGCGATGACGATGTCGGCCTCACGGCACTCCTCTTTCAGCGTGGCTGAGCGGGAGTGGCAAACCGTGACCGTGGCGTCGCCATAGCACTTCTGCATCATCAGCGAGGCCATCGGCTTGCCGACGATGTTGCTGCGTCCGAGAATGACACACTTCTTGCCAGAAGTCTTGATATTGTAACGGTCCAGAAGGGTCATGATGCCCAGCGGAGTGGCAGAGATGAAGCAAGGCAGACCGATGTCCATGCGACCGACGTTGATGGGGTGGAAACCGTCCACGTCCTTGCGGTAGTCGATAGCCATGATGACCTTTTGCTCGTCGATATGCTTCGGCAGCGGCAGCTGAACGATGAAGCCATCGACATCCTCGTCTTTGTTGAGGCGGTCAACACAAGCCAGCAGCTCTTCCTCCGTCACGTCATCCTCATAGCGGATGAGCGTCGAGGTAAAACCGCACTGCTCGCAGGAGATAACCTTGTTTTTCACGTACGTCTCAGAGCCGCCGTCGTGTCCTACGAGGACAGCGGCCAGATGAGGACGTTTGCCACCAGCGGCGACAATCTTGCTCACTTCGTCGGCAATTTCGGCCTTGATGGCCGTTGCAGTAGCTTTACCGTCAATCAGTTCCATATGGTTAGGTGTTGTTATGGGAACACGGTGGCCTGTCCAGCCCTTCCTAAGGTGTGGGCTACGGATGGTCTCGCGTCCCCGCGTTTATAATCTATTTCTTTCGTTCTGTCCCTCCCGTGAGGGGCGGGGCAGGGGAAATTTCTGTTTGGTTTTTAGTTGAATGGTTGGCGCGCCATCACAGTATGTCCGCAATACGATGCTACCGTATGTACGTTTATACTATATATAATGAACGCGCGCGAACCATATTTAATACATGAGGACTAATTCATGGGGGGCATACCTGAGCCCTTCATGTTTTTCATTCGTCCCATCATGCCCTTCATGTTGGCACCCGTGACCATCTTCATCATCTTGCGGGTCTGGTCAAACTGCTTGATGAGCTTGTTCACCTCCTGGATGCTCGTGCCCGATCCCGACGCGATACGGCGGCGGCGTGAGGTGTTGAGTACCTCGGGATGTGTGCGCTCCTGCGGAGTCATGCTCTGGATGATGGCTTCGATGCCCTTGAAGGCGTTGTCGTCGATATCGACGTCGCGGATGGCTTTGCCCACACCAGGGATCATGCTGGCCAACTCTTTGATGTTGCCCATCTTCTTGATCTGCTGGATCTGATTGTAGAAGTCGTTGAAGTCGAACTGGTTCTTGCGAATCTTCTTCTCCAGTCGCTTGGCTTCTTCCTCATCAAATTGCTCCTGGGCGCGCTCCACCAGCGAGACCACGTCGCCCATGCCGAGGATTCGGTCGGCCATACGGGCGGGGTGGAACAGGTCGATGGCTTCCATCTTCTCGCCCGTACCAATAAACTTGATGGGCTTGGTCACCACCGTGCGGATACTCAGCGCGGCACCGCCGCGGGTATCGCCGTCGAGCTTGGTCAGCACCACACCGTCGAAGTCCAGGCGGTCGTTGAAGGTCTTGGCCGTGTTGACGGCATCCTGTCCCGTCATGGAGTCGACGACAAACAAGGTCTCGTCGGGACGAACATGATTCTTCAGGCTTTCTATCTCGGCCATCATCTGCTCGTCCACTGCCAAGCGTCCGGCGGTATCGATGATCACCGTGTCGTAGCCTTTCGCCTTGGCCTCCTGGAGGGCGTGGTCTGCTATCTCGTTGACGTTCTTGTTGTCGTCCTCAGCATAGACGGGCACGTCTATCTGGCTTCCCACCACGCGCAACTGCTCGATGGCGGCAGGACGATACACGTCGCAACCCACCAGCAGGGGCTTGCGGTGGTCTTTCTGCTTGAGCATGTTGGCGAGCTTGCCGCTGAACGTGGTCTTACCCGAACCTTGCAGACCGCTCATCAAGATGATGGCGGGCTTGTTGGTCAGTTTGATGCCGACAGTCTCGCCACCCATGAGCTCAGCCAGCTCGTCGTGGACAATCTTCACCATGAGCTGGCCTGGCTTGACGGCGGTCAGCACGTTCATGCCCAATGCTTTGCGCTTCACGTCATCCGTGAAACTCTTGGCCACTTTGTAGTTGACATCCGCATCGAGCAGCGCGCGGCGCACGTCCTTCAGCGTCTCGGCGACATTGATCTCGGTGATTTTTCCCTCACCTTTCAGTATCTTAAATGACCGTTCAAGTCGGTCGCTTAGATTCTCAAACATTCTTCAGCTGTTTGGTATGGTTGTTTTCTATACTGTATTATTTGTTTCGCAAAGGTAATGAAAAAATCTCATACCACAAACAAGCGATACCCATTTTTTGGTATTTTCAAGCGTTTTTTTATTTCCTTTCCATCCATTGGCCTCCCAGATTGCATGAGAAATCTGGTTTTTGGCAGGGTGAAAAGAGTCCTTATGCTTAAAAAAGCAAAATATAACCAGCGATTTTTGGTGTATTCATTATTTCTACTTACATTCGCACGCCAAAAAGATAACTTGCCGTCTTGAGGAGTCCGTATTGTCCGGTAGAGGTGGCAAATCGTGTCTTATTGGTCTCAAAAAACAGATAAGGAAATAGAAAAATGGAATACTATCTTAGTGTGGGCAGCGAGAAGCGTGGCCCTTACAGCGTGGCCGAGTTGGCAGCTCGTGGCATCGGTGCGGAGTCGTTGGTGATGGCTGCTGATGGCGGATCATGGCAACCCGCCTGGCAGGTGGAAGCGCTTCGACCGATTCTCCTTCAGCAGACGGCTGCGCAGCAGTCTCAACCGATCATGGATTCAGGGGTTAATATTTCCTCAGGTCCTGGCGTAAGCAGTCCTTCGGGCCCGGGGGTAAGCAATGCTTCGGGAGGGGAGCAAGTTATCGTCGGCGAAAGGATAGGGGAGGGCCCCGATGTGGTCCAAGGCTACGCTCCGCAGCCTTCCGCGCAGCCTGAGAACGAGCGCACCGTTCCTCCATCCGTTGACCGTGGATCCCGTAAGCATCGGGGTGGTTGTTTGTGGGTGGTGCTGGCGATGTTGCTCTTGTTGGCAGGACTACTGGTGGCCACTTGTCCGAAACCCGAGCAGCACGCCGAGGCCATCTCGGGTGTGGTGGCGGAAACGATGGGCGAGGCCCTGCAGATCGACTCCATAGACTCCGACGATCCCTTCTCGACGGCCATGAAGTCCTTGGCTGGAGGTGCCACCCGCCAGGTGGTGACGATGGTGGTCGGCAACGCGCTCACGGTGGACAACTACTTGGTCTGTTCGTTGGGGCGCATCCACTATGCCGACAAGGCTCCCGTGGTCTCTGTGGGTGTGCTGGGCCATGTGTTCACCATCGACAAGTCGTCGCTCAAGCAATTGGCTCATCGCTATGCGGAGGAGACCAAGCGGCGCTTGGAGGAAAATGTCAAGCAGAAAGTGCGCGAGAGTATCACCCAGCCCATTGGCCGCATGCTTGACGAAGCTATGGGCGGACTGATGGACGAGTTGGCGGGAGAGTTGTTCGGACGCCAAGGCCATCAGGATGAGCCTGCGCAGGACGACGAAGATGTCATGATGGATAGCATCTGAGACCTGACTGTCCGTATTGCGTTTTCGCAAATTGAAACGCAACAAGGCAGAGGGAACGTGCTCCTCCGTAGGGGCCCATTCCCTCTGATTGTTAGTTGTGGGTAAAACGTTAGCCTTTGTTTCGGGCTAGTTTCGGCTTTGTTTTAGAAAAAACACCCATATCTTTTGCTTGTTTCGATTCTTTTGTGTAATTTTGAAGCCGTTAACGCCTTTGGAGAGACGTAATTAAAGACTATCGTTGGCGACTCCAGGGCACATAGAATACTTTTTAGACGACACATCATGAGGAAACGTATTCATCGTTTTGCATTGTTGCTCGTTGCTCTGACGCTGGCTCTGCCGATCTGTGCGCAGGCCGTTGGCGAGGGCGACGGTTGGGGTGCGGGAGCCATCCATGTACCCAAGAACTTCAAGTTCAGCAAGTTGGTCAACCACGGTAAGGGTGGCGTGCCCCCTGTAGCCACAGGGACCAAGGGTCGCAAGGCCCGCCAGGCAAGTCAGGTGCTGAAGGCACCGCAGCATTCCGTGTTTTACGCCAATGCACTGGGCGACTACATGGGACTGATGTCCTATGATCCGGCCACGCCCACCGACGTGACCACTTACGCGCCGTTTGACAAGTCGCTCTTCAATGCTGGATCCACCATCAAGGACGGCAAGCTTTGCGGACTTTATCTCGACCAGTCCATGATCGAGTATGGCATCATCTTCCTGTGGTACGGGTGGTTCGACCTGGAAACGGGCGAGTATGATGGAGAAGTGACCAATGTCTCCAACCGGAGCCTGATCGCTTATGCCACCGCCACCGATCCCAAGACGGGCGAGGTGTTTGGTGAGTTTACTGATCAGACGATGCAGAGCTGGGAGTTTGGTGTGGTCGATTACGACACCAAGACCCGCACCACGATCGCAGAGACTGACAATCTCTACTTGGCGATGGGTATCACCAGTCAGGGCGACTGCTACGGTATCACCGACGATGGCGACCTCTACCGCATCGATCGCACCACGGGCGAGGAGACCCGTATCGGCTCGACGGGAGTCCGTGTCACGGATGCCAGCGGAATGGCCTATTCCCAGGGTGCCGTCGTCGATCCCAAGACCGATGTGTTCTATTGGGCTGCCACCGACGCCAACGGTGAGTGTACGCTCTATACGGTGGACCTGGACGATGCTTCTGTCACGCGCGTGTGTGCCTCTCCTTATCAGCAGCTCGCACTCAATGTGCTGCCGCCGTTGGCCGAAGACAAGGCTCCTGCTGCCATCCATGACTTTGCGGTCCATTTTGATGCTCCCGCCACTTCCGGCACGGCCACGTTCACGCTCCCCACGAAGACCTTTGATGGCGATGACAACCTGACAGGCCAGCTTACCTACGAGATCAAGGCCAACGGCAGCGTTGTGGCCACGGCCCAGGCTGCGCCGGGTGCAAAGGTCAATGCCACGTTGAGCAACCTGCCAGAGGGAGAGACGGAGTTTGTCCTGGTTGCCAAGAACAGTGTGGGACCGAGTCCGAAGGCTACTGCCGAGATCTATGTCGGCTACGATCAGCCGCTGGCTCCCACGGAGGTCACGCTCAAGCAGGGCCAGGGAAACAAGGCCACACTCTCGTGGGTCGCTCCCACGACGGGACTCCACGAGGGCTACATGGGCAACCTTACCTATAATATTTATCGCGTGAAAGGCGGGGAGCATACGGCCTTCCGCCAGGGCGTGACTGCCAACAGTCTTCAGATAGACCTGGCGAGCGGCTCTGCCCTCACCAGCTACCAGTACTCGGTCGAGGCCGTCAACACGACGCAGACCAGTGCGCGCACGCTGAGCAACAATCTGGTCGTGGGCGATCCGCTGGAGGTGCCGTTCTTCGACGACTTCCCCGAGGGCATAGACAACTACACCGTCGTGGATGCCAATCATGACGGCTCTACCTGGTCGTGGGATAGCTACTACAAGGCCGCACGCTACAATGCTGACCCCGAGAATAGTGGCGACGATTGGCTCATCACGCCTCCCATCCATCTGGAGAAGGGTCGCAACTATGTGGTCAGCTACAAGGCTTGTGTAGCCCGCTCCTATTTCCCCGAGCACCTGGAAGTGTATTGGGGCAAGGGTACGACGGTGGCAGAACTGGACCAGGTGATTACCGAAGATACCGAACTGGACAATACGGAGAACCGTCTCTTCGAGAAAGTGATCACGGCTCCCGAGGATGGCACCTATTATATTGGTTTCCACGCCACCTCCAATCCGGCTTCCATCAATATCTTCATCGACTCGGTCAGTGTGAGCCTGGGTTGTGATCCTGCTTCGCCCGCACAGGTGGAGAACCTGAAGGTCACGCCCGACCAGACGGGTGAGCTGAAGGTGACGCTGGACTTCATTCTTCCGACGAAGACGTACAACGGCGCTGAGCTGACGGCCATTACCCGCTACGAGGTGCTGAAAGGCGACGCCGTGCTTGCTCAGCAAGAGGGTGGGCTCCGTCCTGGCGATGCTGTGAGCGTCGTGGACGAGAATGCTGTCAAGGGCGTGAACACCTATCGCATCTATTGTTACAACGAGGCAGGGCAGGGCGCGCGTACGGACGCCACGACCTATGCTGGCCTCGACTATCCCGCTCCTCCCGTCGTCCACGCCGACGACCAGCAGACACAGGTGCGCCTCTATTGGGAGCCTGTCACGGGTCTCTATGGCGGAGTGATCAACCAGAAGGATGTAGCTTGCCGCATTTATGACCTGGAGGACGAGAATACCGTCAACGACCAGATCGGCGTAATCGGTGGAGGAGCCACGGAGTTTACCGTCAAAGACTTGAACACCGACGAGGGCGTACAGCAGTTTAAGTGGTGGGCCGTCCGCGCCTTCAACACCCTCGGATCGAGCGGTTTCGGCAAGGTGTCGATGCTCGTGGGTGAGCCCTATGCGCTTCCCTACCGTCAGAGTTTCGCCAATCAGAATCAGGGTGGCCACATCCTTATTATGTATGTCGGTGCTGGCATGAATGCTGGTTTCACTACGTTTGACACCTTTGACAACGACAATGGCGCGGTCAGCTTCAACGCCACTACGCCGTCGCAAACGCTCGTCGTGTTTGGAAAGGTAGCTGCCACCAGCACCACCTCGCCCGTAATGAAGTTCTATTACAAGGCGCCGACTGATGTCCCCGCACGTCTTTCTGTCAACTTCAAGCAGCCTAACGGCACGGAGACAGACGTGGTCTGGGAGGCCGACCTTTCGGAGAACTTCCGTGAGGGATGGCAGGAGGTGCAGTTTGACCTGCCCGACTCGCTCTTCCAGTCTCGCTACTTCATCCCGCAACTCAAGATTGTGGCCGATGAGGCGATGGAGGAGGATCAGCAGATCATCATCGACAACTTCACCATCGGAAGCCTCGCCGACGGCATCTCGATTGTCGATAACAAAACTGACGCCCGTCGCTACAACGTCTTCACCACGGATGGCCGACAGGTGCTTCTCCAGGCGGAGTCGCTCCGTGGTCTCCGTCCAGGCGTCTATGTGATCAATGGCCGTACCACGATCGTGCGCTAAAAACAAAGAATAATGCGATCATAGAGTAATGGGGGAGGGTAGTTCCGCTGATGCGGGCTGCCCTCCTTTTCCATAGATCCATTTTTGGACCCAGTCTATACTAAAAATAGTTATTTCCTTTGCCGTTTACCCAAATAGGCTTACCTTTGCAATCTATTTTAAATAGAATGACATTGAATGAATAAATCTCAAAAATTAGTAGATTCGATTATTAAGGGAATCCAGGATAAGAAGGGCAGCGGCATTGTCGTTGCTGACCTGACGCAAACCGACGGAGCCGTATGTAGTTACTTTATCATCTGCCAAGGCAACTCGCCGACACAGGTAGAGGCTATTGCTGGAAGCGTGGGCGACTACGTCAGGGAGGCAGAGGGTGAGAAGCCTGTCAGCTGCATTGGTTTGGGCCTGGCGCAGTGGGTCGCCATCGACTTCGTGGATGTGATGGTTCATATCTTCCTTCCCGAGGCGAGGGAGTTCTACGACCTGGAGCATCTATGGGAGGATGCAAAGCTGACGAGAATCCCGGATCTGGATTGAAAACTGACAACTTTATCTTTTCCAAGAGCTAATGGATAATCAAAAACCAATGAATACAGACAATGGGGGTGGACCGCGTATGCCCAAGTTCAATATGAACTGGATCTATGCGCTGGTCATCATATCGCTCGCCGTGGCCTTCTTTGCGACTGGTAAGGACGGAGGTTTGGGCAACACTTCGGTGAGCGTGAAGAAGGACTATACCCAGTTTGTCGAATATGTCAATAAGGGATGGGCCTCTCGCGTGGTCATCAATAAGAATGAGAGCACGCTCAAGATGTATGTCCGGCCCGAGCATATCAACGATATCTTCAAGGCCCATGTGAAACAGACGGGCCCCGAGCCCTACGTGGTAGTGGAGATCGGTTCTGTTGACAACTTGGAGACGATGCTAAACCAAGCCATCAAGACGAAAAAGATCACCGGCTTCAGCTACAATAACGAGAAGGGCAATGTCTTCACCGACATTCTGTTGAGCCTTCTGCCCTGGGTGCTGCTCATCGCCTTCTGGATGTGGATGATGCGCAGGATGAGTGGCGGCGGAGGAGGTGCCGGTGGCATCTTTAACGTCGGTAAGTCGAAAGCCAAGCTCTATGAGAAGGCTGACGAACTGAATATCACCTTCAAGGACGTGGCAGGTCAGGAAGGAGCCAAACAGGAGGTGCAGGAAATCGTAGAGTTTCTCAAGAATCCGAAGAAGTATACCGATGTGGGTGGCAAGATTCCCAAGGGAGCCCTCCTCATTGGTCCTCCGGGAACAGGTAAGACCTTGCTGGCCAAGGCCGTGGCAGGCGAGGCAGCTGTGCCTTTCTTCTCTATGAGTGGTTCCGACTTTGTCGAGATGTTTGTCGGCGTGGGTGCCAGTCGTGTCCGCGATGTCTTCAAGCAGGCCAAGGAGAAGGCTCCCTGTATCATCTTTATCGACGAGATCGATGCCGTGGGACGAGCACGCTCCAAAAATCCTGCTATGGGCGGCAACGATGAGCGCGAGAATACGCTCAATGCGCTGCTTACCGAGATGGATGGCTTCGGCAGCAATTCGGGCGTGATCGTCCTTGCGGCTACCAACCGTGTGGATATGCTTGACAAGGCGTTGCTTCGTGCGGGACGCTTCGACCGTCAGATACGTGTTGATCTGCCCGATCTGCCTGAGCGCAAGGCTATCTTCCAGGTACACATGAAGCCGCTGAAGCTCGACAAGAATATCGACTTGGACCTTTTGGCGCGTCAGACGCCTGGATTCTCGGGTGCCGATATTGCCAATGTCTGCAATGAGGCTGCCTTGATAGCGGCCCGCCATGACAAGAAGGAAGTGGGCTATCAGGACTTCCTTGATGCCGTCGATCGCATCGTTGGCGGACTGGAGAAGAAAACCAAAGTGATGACAGCGGACGAAAAGCGTACCATCGCCATCCATGAGGCTGGCCATGCCACGGTGAGCTGGTTCTGCGAGTTTGCCAACCCGCTGATCAAGGTGACCATCGTGCCGCGTGGACAAGCCCTCGGTGCAGCTTGGTACATGCCCGAGGAACGTCCCATTTCCACCAAGGAGCAGATGCTCGACGAGATGTGCTCGCTCTTAGGAGGACGTGCCGCCGAACAACTCTTCACGGGTCATATCTCGACGGGAGCCATGAATGATTTGGAGCGTGCCACGAAGGCTGCCTTTAGCATGGTGACTTATTATGGTATGAGCGACAAGCTCCCCAACATATGCTACTACGACAACAGCGAGTATGGTTTCCAAAAGCCTTACAGCGAAAAGACCGCATGTCTGATCGATGAAGAGGTGCTGAAGATAGTCAACCAGCTGTATGATCGCGCCAAGCAGATCCTCGACGAACACAAGGAGGGACACGCCCAGCTGGCCCAGTTGCTCGTGGAGAAGGAGGTCGTTATGGCGGAGGATGTGGAGCGCATCTTCGGCAAGCGTCCTTGGTCGAACCGCACGCAGGAGTTGATGTCCGAGGAAGAGAAGAACGAGTTGCGACTGGAGAACATGCCCGAGGCGGTCAGAAAGGCCCAGGAGGAGCATGAGAAGGCGGAGGCCGAGAAAGACGACCACGCTGAAGACGACACAGAGGATAAGGAGAAGGAATGATGAGCGAAAAACAGAAAAATTTGATCACGCGATCTATCTTTGGTGCGCTCTTTGTAGCCATCATGGTGCTTGGCTTCACGCGTCCCCATTATATGGTCGTCCTCTTTGCAGTCATCACCGGCATGACGCTATGGGAGTTTAGCGGACTGGTCAATGACCAAAAAGGCATCAGTGTCAACCGTTTTATTTCCACGGCGGCGGGAGTCTATTTCTTCGTGGCAGTGGCAGGGCAGCGTATGGGCTTCGTCGAAGGATTCAGTGCGTACATCCCCTACATTCTTTCGATTATCTATCTGTTCATCGCCGAACTCTATCTGAAGAATGAGAATCCGCTCCATTGTTGGGCTTACACGATGCTCGGACAGATGTATATTGCCCTCCCGTTCTCGATGGTCAACGTATTGGCTTTTCAGACCACTCCAGAGGGAATGCTCACGGTCGATATGCTTTTGCCCCTGAGCGTCTTCGTGCTCCTTTGGACCAATGATACGGGAGCCTATTGTGCTGGATCCTTGCTGGGAAAGCACAAGCTCTTTCCACGCGTCAGCCCAGGCAAATCCTGGGAGGGAAGCATTGGTGGCGGCGTGCTCGTGCTGGTTGTCTCCTACCTGATAGGGTGGTATGTCAATCAAGGAGCAGAACCCCATGTCCTCAATGAGTGGCAGTGGATGGGGCTCGGCCTGGTAGTCTGCGTCTTCGGCACGTGGGGCGACCTTGTGGAGAGTCTCCTCAAGCGCACCATCGGCGTCAAGGACAGTGGCAATGTAATCCCTGGTCATGGAGGCATGCTCGATCGCTTCGACTCGTCGCTCATGGCCCTTCCCGCCGCGGTAGTCTATCTTTATTCGCTGACGCTGTTGGGCTGATGCGGTGCAATTTTGAATAACAAACTAATAGAAAATAAAAATGTCACATCGTTTTATATCCGCAACCTATCAGTTGTACATTGAGGAGAATGGTCAGGAAGTGCTCAAAGAGCAAATCACCGAGGACCAGCCCCTCTCTATTTATACGGAGATAGGTATGCTCCTTCCCTCGTTCGAGACCCGTTTGGCAGAGTTTGTGACGGGGGTCGATTACGATTTTGTCCTCCCCCACGCCGATGCCTATGGCGAGTACGACCCCAAAGGGCGTGCCACGCTTTCCAAGAAGATGTTCTCGCCCGATGGTGTCTTTGACGAGGCCAATGTCTTTGCTGGCGCCGTTATCCCCTTGGCCGACGAGAACGGTCAGCGCTATCTTGGCTATGTCGTCTCGGTGGACGACGACACGGTGACGGTGGATATGAACCATCCGCTCGCAGGCAAGGATCTCCATTTCAAGGGACGCATCATCGAGAACCGCCCCGCTACCGAGGAGGAAGTCAACGACTTCGTCGAGAAGACCAAGCAGCATCATTGCAGTGGCCATTGCGGTGACTGCGGTGGCGACGGTGGCGATTGCCATTGTGACGGCGACGGCGAGGGTGGCTGCCATTGTGGTGATGGTGAAGGTGGTGGCTGCGGCTGCCACTAATGATCAGTCATTGGGCCGGCGATGCGCAACACGTTTGGTACACTCTACACGCTCACTACGTTTGGTGAGAGCCATGGCGAGGGAGTCGGTGGCGTCATCGACGGCATGCCTTCGGGCGTAGCGGTCGATGAGGCCTTCATTCAGCGAGAGCTGGACCGTCGTCGCCCAGGTCAGAGCTCGCTCACCACGGGGCGCAAAGAGCCCGACAAGGTGCGTCTGCTGAGTGGTCTCTTTGAGGGCAAGACCACGGGAACACCCATTGGCTTTCTTGTTCCCAATACGGATGCTCGCCCCGAGGACTATGCTACTTATCGCACACTCTATCGTCCGTCCCATGCCGACTATACCTATCAGAAGAAGTACGGCCTCCGCGACTATCGCGGAGGCGGACGCTCTTCGGCCCGCATCACACTCTCGCGGGTCGTAGGCGGCGCTTTCGCCAAATTGGCATTGCGACGCCACGGCATTTCCATCACGGCTTTCACCTCGCAGGTGGGTGACGTCCGACTTCCCTTGGACCTTGCTCACGATATTTTTGATCCATCTTTGATAGAAGAGAACGCCGTCCGCTGTCCCTCTCCGGCCTATGCCGAGGAGATGGCAGCCCTTATCCGCCGTGTTCGTGCTCTTGGCGACACGGTGGGGGGCACTGTCACTTGTGTCATCAAAGGTTGTCCTGCGGGCTTGGGTGAGCCAGAGTTCTCCAAGTTGCAGGCTTGCCTCGCCTCGGCCATGCTGAGCATCAATGCCGCGAAAGGCTTCGACTATGGTTCGGGATTTGATGCGCTTCCCCTTTTGGGAAGTCAGCTCAACGATTCGTGGACCACGACAGACGACGGCCGCATCAAGCCGCTCACCAATCATAGTGGTGGCATCCAGGGTGGCATCAGCAATGGAGAGGATATCTATTTCCGCGTCGCTTTCAAGCCTGCCCCTACGCTCTTGCGCGACCAGCAGACTGTTGACGTCGCGGGAAAGCCTGTCACCATGCAAGGAAAAGGCCGACACGACCCTTGTGTCTTGCCCCGTGCCGTCCCTATCGTCGAGGCCATGGCTGCCATGGTGGTGCTCGACCAGTTGCTTATTTTCCAGTCGCAGCAGTAAAAAAAAGCGGTCAAGACTGCTTGTGATATAGACAGCCTTGACCGACAATGGTATATGACGAAGGCTTCAAATGTAATGATTTGAAGCCTTCTGTGTATTAGCTCCTATGACTCCTGGTCAGAAAATCTCTCGATGAACTCATCTTCCGAAATGATGGGGATGCCAAGTTGCTGCGCCTTGGCATTCTTGCTCGACGTGCTTGTCACGTCATTGTTGATGAGGAAGGAAGTAGATTTGGAAACAGATCCCGTCACCTTGCCCCCTTGGCTTTGGATGTACGCCTTGAGTTCATTGCGGTTTTTGTAATGATGCACGTCGCCCGTGACAACGAAGGTTAGTCCCTGACACCTTGCCCCCGATGGTGTGCTGTCTGGCTGGGTTATCTCCAATTCGGGAAGCAGGTGGTCAAGCATTTCCGCATGGCGGCAGTCCTTCATCCAGCGGACGAACGATGTGCTCTTTTCCGGTCCTATGCCCGAGATAGAAGCAAAGACGGCGTCGTCCTGCGTGTTGCGTGCCGTCTGGATAAGTTCCTCAAGAGGGTAGGCAGTGAGCAGACGGGTGCAGACATCCTGGCCTACCAACGGGATGTTGAGGGCAAAGAGGAGTCGGCGAGCCTCTACCTGGCGCGCCTTTTCTGTGGCTGCAAGCAGGTTGGTGACACTCTTTGTGCCAAAGCCTTCCATGTCGCGCAAAACGATGGCGTGTTGGCTGATATGAAACAGGTCGGAATACTCGCGCACCCATCCAAGATTGATAAACTTCTGAAGCGTTTGCTCACTCAGACCATCGATGTTCACTCCCTCTTTTGAGACGAAGCGCGCAAACTTTTTGAGTTGCTTGGCAGGGCAGTCGGGATTCGTACAATGTAGCGTGCGCGTGCCGCTCACCTCACTTTCCCTCACTACGGTAGGCGCATCGCATACAGGGCAAGTCTTCGGAATCTCGAAAGTCCCCACGGTCTCTATCACCTGAATGACTTTGGGTATAATCTTGTTGGCCTTGATGACGGACAATCGTGATCCCTTGTCGCCGAGGCCGAGCCGCTCACATTCAGATATGTTGCACAGCGAGGCACGCTTCACCGTCGTCCCTTCAAGCAGTACAGGTCGGAATACCGCCACTGGCGAGATGGTGCTGGCGGCACACGACCACTCGATATGGTCCAGTTGTGTCTCCGCGCTCTCGTCCTGCCATTTGAAGGCGTAGCCTGCACGCGTGGCGTGGTGTCCCGTCACCGATCCTGTAGCCGCGTAGTAGGTGTCATCATAGCCGATGACCAGACCATCAACGGGGTAGGGGAAAGGCGTCACGCCCTTTCGTGGCTGCACTCCTGCCGTCACACGTTCTGTCCATCTGTCGATGACCTCTTGGAAGTAGATGAGGTTGGGATCAGCAATCAGTTCTCGCTCAACCGTTGTGAAGCCCTGCGATTCGAGCCAATCCATACGCGCCCCCCATGAGCGCAGTTCTGTCTCCGTATAGACGAGCGTGAAAGGAATCCAGCGTATATGACGTAGCTTCACCTCCTCGACATCCTTGAGTGTCATGGAGCCACTCGCCAGGTTGCGCGGGTTAGCATACTCCTCGTCGCTTTCGAGGTTGAATTGCTCAAAGTCCTTGTAGCTGATGACGGCCTCTCCACGCACGACGAGGTGACCTTGATACGGGATGGAAGGCTGGATTCCGCCAATAGCCTTGGCCAAATGGGTGATGTTCGTGCCCGTGTGGCCGTTGCCGCGTGTCACCACCTTTGTCAGACGACCACCATCGTAGGTCACGACCAGCGTCAGTCCGTCGAGTTTCCATGAAAGCCACACGGGTCTCCCTTCACTCCACTTGACCAAGTCCTCCACCTTCTTCGTCTTGGCGAGAGACAAGGCAGGATACTCGTGGTCCTCTTTCTGTCCTACAAGGTCGTCCGCACTGACCCGATGAGTAGGCGATTGCGGCAGGATCACGCCAGTCTCCGCCTCCAACTGCTTCAGTCGGTCGAAGGCTGCGTCCCATTCGTAGTCGGTCATTTTCTCTCCCCGACCGTTGTAGTATGCGTCGGAAGCCTCGTTAAGCTGCGAGACCAGTTCCGAAATCTCTTTGAGTTTCGTTGGATTCATATCTCTAAAATTCCTCCTTAGTCTATGTTACTCAACTTTCGCATGTAAGCTCCACACGCCCTAAAAGGGCAGTAGCTCCTAGCCCAGGGCATCGCCCTGGGTTATTACGGACGCAAACCTGTCGCCCTGTAAGGGCAAAAGCTTTAAAAATCCAGGCAATATATAAGGCTTTTGCCCTTACAGGGCGCCTTGCTGGTTGCTATTATACCCAGGGCATCGCCCTGGGCTAGGAGCTTTTGGGCCTTCAGCCCGTTCTTGAACCACTTGCGAAACTTCAGTATGTTATATATAATAATGAAAAAACAACTTTCTTTCCCTGTCCTCTTTCTTCTTGAGCGATTCTATTGTCACCGATACAAGTAAAAGCTACCTCCGTCGCTTTCGCAGTATTTGCGCAGGAGCCCCTGGATGAACGTCGCATTGTCGCTCACCCGCTGTTCGTTGCCGTCATAGCCATTGATGAGGACGACCAGGTGGGTGGTATGGAGATCTATTTTTGTGCGCTCGTTGTCGCTTGTTGGAGTGCCCACGCCGCCCACTTCGTCACGATAGACCGGTAGTCCGTGGATGTTGATGGTGCCGCGTTCGATTCCCTCGTACGGTTCACCCTCGTGCCCGATGCCCAGTGTGAGCGTGTCGCCCTGGAACTTGTCCGCGTCGAATCCGCCAATGGAGTAGCCGTATGCGATAGACGCAAGGTTGATCAAATCCACCAGCGTGTCTATCTGATACAGTTGTTTTCCTTGCAGCATGCGCCGGATCAGCGCTTCTGAGGCAGGGCGATAGCGCGATGGGTCCTTGCCACAAAGACGATAGATGTGGCGCGTGGCCTCGATGCTGGGCAGATGCTTCAGGCTCTCTGTGGTCAGATCCTTGCGAAACTGTTCGCCCAAGGCGTTGATTTCGTCCCATAGCGGTTGACAGAAAGTCGTGTTCAGGACCTGGGCCTCGACGCAAGCCCCCACAAAGTGAGGACAAACGGATTCTATTTCTTTTGATACCTTGACAGTAATCATGGGTTGTTGATGATGTTTGATGGATGAAGAGTCGATCGGATTCACGGTTCTTATGGCATCTGCTGGATGAGCAGGCGGTCGGCCTCGGTCCACTCCAGTGTGGTCAGTTGCTCGCGAGGAAGCCATCGGCAGTCGATATGTGCGAGCAGTTTGAAGTCGAAGTCGCGGGCCATGCAGTCGAATGCCGTCAGGGTGATGGTGAAGTCGGGATACTCCTGTTCCACCTGTCCTATCTGCCGGCCGACATAGATCTCCCAGTCCATCTCCTCGCGGATCTCCCGGAGGAGGGCCTGCTCACGGCTCTCACCCGTTTTCACCTTGCCCCCAGGAAACTCCCAATGCTCCGACACATAGTCAGGACCCTTTCTGAGTCGCTGCATACAAAGGTAATCGTTGCCCCTGCGCACCACGGCACAGACCACGTCATAATGCTTCTTTTCCATATCCCGTGATTGATTCATACTGCAAATGTACGACAAAGTCGGCTAAGTACCTAATTTTTTCTGAATAAACTTCGTATAAAATTTGGTAAGTGAGAAATATCTTAGTAAATTTGCACCCATCAATCAATGACCGTGAAGCAGCAGAAAATCAATTATCAAAAATAATCATGTCAACACTAACTATTGCGATTATCATCGTCTTCGTCCTGGGTTATGCGTGCATAGCTCTTGAGAGCGTGACGAAAGTGAACAAGGCCGCTGTGGCTTTGCTGATGTTTGTGGCCTGTTGGACACTGTTTATGTTCGACCCCACCATCTCCCATGAGGTGGCGGAGGTGCTTTCGAACGGCACGGTGAGCCATGAAGGTATCGCCAACTTCATCAGCAGTATCATCGAGCGCCACCTCGGTAGTACCTCTACGACGCTGTTCTTCCTGATGGGAGCTATGACTATCGTCGAGGTGGTCGATCAGAACGGCGGCTTCGACTGGGTGAAGGGCGTCATGAACACGCGCAGCAAGCGTAAGCTCCTGTGGCGTATTGCTTTCCTGACGTTCATCCTCTCTGCGGTTCTTGACAACCTGACCACCAGTATTGTCATGGTCATGATCCTCCGCAAGCTTGTCGCCGACAAGAACGACCGCATCATCTACGCCTCGTTGGTCATCATTGCCGCCAACTCTGGTGGCGCGTTCTCGCCGATTGGCGACGTGACGACCATCATGTTGTGGAACAAGGGTCTTATCACTGCCGCTGGCGTGATCAGCGAGATCCTCCTCCCCAGCCTTGTCTCCATGATTATCCCTGCATTCATCCTCCAGTATCATCTCAAGGGCGAGCTGGTGCCCGTCAAGGACAATGGCGAGGGCGAGGAGAACGAGAGCGACTTCTCTGAGGCTCAGCGCAAGGTCGTGTTCTGGGTTGGTGTAGGCGGTCTGCTTTTCGTTCCCATCTTCAAGAGCATCACCCACCTTCCGCCGTTTGTCGGCATCCTCTTGGTGCTCGGCACGTTGTGGACGGTGACGGAGGTCTTCTACCGCAATCTCCATCGCGCCAAGAACCGCGAGGGCCTGCAGAAGCGTGTGACGCGCCTGCTCTCCCGTGTCGATATGAGTACGATCCTCTTCTTCCTCGGCATCCTCATGGCCGTGGCTTGCCTGGAGACGATTGGTGTGCTGACCCAGCTCGGCGAGGGACTCAACGTGGCCTTCAATGGCGACCACTTCCTCGTCACGGGTGTCATCGGTGTGCTCTCCTCTATCGTCGATAACGTGCCTCTCGTGGCCGGCTGTATGGGTATGTATCCCGTGGCTGAGGCAGGCGACTTTGCCGTCGATGGCATTTTCTGGCAGTTGCTTGCCTACTGCGCTGGTGTCGGTGGCTCCATGCTCATCATTGGCTCTGCTGCCGGTGTGGTTGTCATGGGACTGGAGAAGATCACCTTCGTGTGGTACATGAAGAAGATCACCTGGATAGCCTTCGTCGGCTACATCGCTGGTATCCTCTGCTACTATGTCCTGCGCGAGTTCATCCTCACTTCGCCGCTATAATCTAAGTGACTTTTTTTAGACAATCAATCATTTAGATCAATAGAATTAGACAGGCAGACTGCTCTCATCGGCGGTCTGCCTGTTGCGTTGATACGCTAGCATTGACTGAGGGCGGAACCTCGCTCGTCGAGATAAATTATCTTAGGAAATTTCTTGGTTGTTATTAGAAAAAAATGTACTTTTGCCTATCAGAAAGTTTCGTTCGTCGATGTTGAATGTGTGTTCAGCGTCACTGAACCTGCATTCAACGTCCTCGAATGTCCATTCAACGACGTTGAACAGAACTTTTATCGGGGGAGAAATACTTTTATCCTTAGGTATGAGAACTATTATGATGAGGAGCAATCATCATTACTCTTGACCGTAATGGCTGTCTCAATATGGAGTGATAACAATCTTAATAAGAAAGGAATCGGTATGGCAAAGTACAAGTTGCAAGAGTTAACTGACATGCGCAATGAGGGCAAGCGCAGAGTTTATCCCAAGATAGTGACCAATCGGACACTATCCAGGAAAGAGTTCATCAAGAGGATGCAGAGCTACCATCGTGGTATTTCGGAAAGTACCACGGAGGCAGTATTGCTGGATGTGGCTGATATGCTGGTAGAAATGCTCTCCATGGGCTACAATGTGAATATAGAAGGCATCGGCACCTTCTCGCTCTCCCTCGGTTTCGAGGACGATAAGCCTACGGAAATGCAGAGTGAAGATGATAAGATGACGTATCGCAAGGTGGGCGTGAAGGACATCAACTTCAAGGCATCTCCTGAATTTCTCAAGAGTGTGAAGCATAAAACCGATCGCGACCTGGAGCGAGACATGGGTGGCGTGAAGGTGATTCGCAAGCAGCTCTATTCCAGGGAAGAACGCATCGCCCGTGCCCTGGAGGTGATAGAAACCGATGGCCTTATCACCCTCTCTGATTATGCCTGCATCAACAACCTGAGCCGCACCGCCGCCTCCCTGGAGCTGAAGGAAATCACCGCCGACCGAACCTCGCCGATAGATTCGACGGGCAGCGGCAGCCACAAGGTTTGGGTGAAGAGAAAAGAATAGATTAAAATGAGTTTTTATACTACCTCAAATCTGCAACTAAACCCTTCAACGTCCTTCTTGCGTGTACATGTCCTCTCATTACTGAATTAGCAGATAAATTGAGGCTGAAAACACCTCTTTTTGCAAAAAAAATCAGCTCACAAGGAATAACTTTAGAAAAATAATGGTATATTTGCAGTGCTGTTCTAAACAAGCAGCAGACATTTTAAGGAAATAACCATGCTTGGTTCGTACTGAGAATCTGGACAATTCATTGTACGCAAGAACGAAGACAGAAGTTGTTCACCCAACCGTGTATTATTGTATCCATTCCGCTTCGGCGGGATGGGTATCAACAAATACCCATTGGTGTGAGCTGAGTTTCATCCTTTGTGTACAGGTAGTCCAGAACCTTCAGAACAGAATGAAATTGGTTCGCACCTTTTTTTGTGCCTAAGAACAAAATAACAAACAAGTAAATGATTAGCTTATGAGACAACAACAGAAAGCACGTATTGATTACCAACTGGACTATATGGAACGTCTCTTCTACAAGATCAAATTCAAGAAGACCGAAAGCTATGTAATCCATCGCATCTGGGACAAATTGGATGATACTCGCATCCGATTTGAGATACAGCAACCTATCAAGTTACCGAACGGAAAGACTGTTCTCGCAGATTTGTACATGCCACAACTCGGCATCGTCATTGAAGTGAACGAGCCATACCATGAGAGCGAGCAACAAAAACTTGCAGATGAATACCGTAACAAAGCAATCGTTGACATTACGAAGTGTAAATTATTCGTAATACAATGCGGAATTTCCGACAGAACTGGTGAATGGAAAACATTAAAGGAGATTCATCAGCAAATAGATGAAATCGTGAGTACTATCAAAAAAAAGGTAGCTGAAACTCCAAATTTAAAACCTTGGAATACAAGCGAATGCCTCACCGTTGAATATCACAAGAAAAAAGGTGTTTTCAACCTGGATGACAGTTTACGCACGATAGATGACATCTGCGCTGTCTTTGACACAATGCCGAAGCATCGTGGCTATCTCAGAAAGGGAGCAACACCAGTTCCAGGACATGAGAACCTTGACATCTGGTATCCTATCAAAGAGAATAATAAAGGTTGGAAAAACGAGCGAGAGGATGATGATAATACGATAATAGAATATCACGAAGATGAAGATAAGCGCACAAAACATGTTGCAGCCGTCATCAAGGACAATCATCAACGCATCACCTTCTTCCGCTCAGAAGATGCATTGGGCATTGTCCTTTACCGCTTCTTGGGAGTCTATCAATTAGACATATCTAAAAGTGAAGAGTTAGGCAAATGCGTTTGGAGAAGAATAAGAAAAGACTATAAATTTTAACATTTTAAGAATTAGTAATTATGAAAAAGTTTTTTGGTTTTTATCGGTAGCAGTATTCATGTTGGTACTGGCTACTTCGTGCAGTGACTCGAAAGACGTTAACAAAGTAACCTTAACCGTAGAGCCTGAATTAGGTCAATTAAGCAAGTATTTGTCTGTCAAAGACAAAGACGCACCGTATGGAAGCCAGACGTGCGTTCATCTTGTTGATCAAGAAAAAACGCAAGGGGAAGAAGCTTGTCGGCAAGACAAAACTGACCCAAATACGTTGTTTGCAGGCTGATTTCCAGATATTTCTTGATTTTCTGGGCAAACAGGTGGGCTGTCTTCTTTCTTGTTTCAGCCGCCATGACTACAAGTGCCTGGAGGCAGCATTCAAGATGTACGAGCAGCAGAAGATGATGTTCGAGCAGAATGTCCGCAGCTGCGCCGACCGCCCACTTCCGCTACCAGGCCTCCATCAGCGAGGTCATTTACGACGGCAAGCGCGGAGTGGACAAACAGAAGGTGCTGAACCTGGCCACATGCGACTATGTGCGCAAGGGAGTGTCCGTGCTCATAACCGGAGCTGCCGGAACAGGCAAGAGCTGGCTTGGGACGGCCCTCGGCCATCAGGCCTGCATGAATGGCCACAAGGTGGCATACTACAACCTCTATCGCCTCTTCGAGGAAATAGCCCTTGCACGCATCTCAAGCACGCTGCACCGCTTCTTTGCCAAGCGGGCACAGACGGACCTGCTCATACTGGATGACTTTGGCATGAAGGTGCTCGACGAGCAGCAGCTGCTTGACTTCATGGAGATCATAGAGGACAGGCACGGGCAGAAGGCCACCATCATAGTCTCGCAGTTGCCCGTGGCGAACTGGTATGACGTGATGAAGGGAAACACCACCGCGGCAGACGCCATCCTCGACCGGTTGGTGCACACAAGCGTGTGCTTTGAGTTGAAAGGAGCCTCCATGCGCCAAAAAAGCAACATAAAAAGTACAGAAACCCACAGAAATGACTAATTTTGCAACACCATTAGACTAAAGAGCCAGAAAAGTGAACGGATATCCCTGTTTTGGGTGGGTGGATATCCTCCGTTTTCAGCAAATAAGGTTAAATCAAGTTTATGCTTCAAACAAAATTCATCCATATAATCACTTTTCTGAATGTTTTTTGTATTTTTGCAGAAATTTATCGCCGATATGAGGTTGAGCATGGATTATCCTCCTAGTATCTGGGCATAATTAACAAATATAGACTTTCAGAGTATGTTACATAGCAAATATGCACATAAAAATAGTTATGAGGATCCTAAGACATCTGCTGTTTTCGAGAACCTTATGTTGTTGCCAGACAATGTATTTTGGCACATATTAAAGTCTTCTTGTTTTAACAATGCTAAAATGCAGATTAATTCAGGCAGGCTAGTATCATATGACTTTTGGCCACACTGGGATAATACTGGTACAGATAATCAAAGCTATGTAGAGCCTGATTTATTTATATCTTTTGAGGAATTAGATGTAATTATTGAGGCAAAATATGGCGATTATGGCGGTCAAGGTTCAAGCCAGTGGAAACGGGAATTAACTGCTTATAACAATGAATATGGAAAAGAAGGAAAACCAGTCGTATTCATTGCTGTAGGTGGTAATATGTCAATGAATATTGAAGAAATAAAAGTACGTGGCAAAATGCATTTCATTTTCAAATGTAATTGGCTTTCTTTGCTGATAGCTACCAATAGATATAAAGCTGAACTCAAAAAGATAAGCATACCAGACATGAATATTTCTGCTACGCAGCGTTTGCTCGATAATATAATACTTGCCTTCAATATTAATGGCGTATATAATATAGACTGGTTTAACTCCATTGCAACCGAAAAGAAAATAATTAATCCATCTTCTATAGATAATATAAGAAAATACTTCACAATATGAAAAAAGAGATTGACAGTATATTCGTTGATGTAAGAAACGCATTCAGACTACTTTCAAGATTCCAGGAACGCGTACTTAATATAGTGAACTATATCAGAGAACAAACTCCATATACTGATATGTGGGGAAGCAAGAATTGGTTTAGTGACGAGATTAGAAACAGAAGGAATAGTCCAGATAAGGATTATGCCAAATTGAATGTGTATAAGGATATGAGTGGCTTGGATTTCCTGTATGGTCATTTTTTTGAGTATTACTTTGGAACTTACACAAAAAAGGGTAAACCTACCATAGAGATGTCAATATTCCAGGTATCAGACGATGGATACTTTATTTCAAATGAAGAAAATAAAGATATGACAGATGTATCTTCATATGCCAGTTCAGAGATTTCACATTCGTATATCATATTCAATGTGTCTGTATATACGACAAAAAAGTCAGAGCTATGGTTATACGACCCAATAAGACCTGAAGATGATTTGAAAGGCTTTCTAACCCGTTTTCTTGAGTCATCGAAAGATACCAAAATAACCTGCACGGATAAGGAGCATACCATTCTCAAGAAATATGAGATGCAACGATTTACATCTCAATCGGAGGCGGATAAGGTGATAACCGATTTTGCTAAATTAGTAAAGGATAATACAGGAGTAGAATTCTTTAAGGAAAACTTTTACAGAAGTGATTCCGTATAAAAATTGGAACGGCAAAGACTATTTCCCCAGCTTGGGGAAATTTCTAAGTCATTGCATTCTGTGCTTACTGATCACTCAATGGCACTCAATGGCACTCAAGATGGCACTCAAAGTGGCACCCAAGATGATACAGAAGGTGATACTCAAATGATACCCAAGAATAAATATCTGACATTCAGTACAATTCTGTATCTTCCTAAAACAAATTTAGGGAGTTTACTCATCACGAGCAAACTCCCCCATGGTGTATATGGGTACATGTATTCATGAATCCGGTCATTAAGGACCCCAATTCGGGATAAAATAGCGATTAGTTGCATGTGAAGACAGATACGCGGGTTCTCTTCCCATGCCATCAGACATGGGCTGTATATAAAGAATCGAAAGAGATTATTCTGTCCTTAGAACAATGTAAGTTGCTTCGTGTCTTCGATGCAGTATCCCTGCAATGCCTTTGGCTTGTTATCAAAGAAACAATATGCTTCCAATGCAGAAATAAGGTTCATGATAAAGTTGCTTACAGATCTATGGCGTGAGTGTACAATCTGTGCCGTATTCTTCAGCATGTCGTTAATTGTTTCGATAATGTATCTCTTGCGCAGCATCATTCTGTCATAGAACGGCATCAGCTTGTTTTTCATGTTTACGCGCAACCCTGTCACCAGCTGTATTCCATCCTCAAAGAGGAAGTCAAACAGCTTCTGCGAAATATAGCCTTTGTCAGCAAACAGCTTTCGGAAAATAAGACTTCATCGTACCCTTAATAAAGAACAGGTAGTAGTGCTTGAAATTGCGGAATGTACCGAAATGGAAACACAACAGAATCGTCATGATTTCACTGTCGGACAACAATGCTGCACGCCGTCTACGCTTCACTCCGCTATTGTCTTCCAGCAAATTTCCTGCATTTTCTGCATCAAAATGTTTGCAAAACTCGTCTATAATACAAAATAATTCTGTAACTTTGTAATCGGTAGTCATATTAAATATTTTTGTAACTAATTGATTTTCACCTATAAAGATACAAAATGTTTATGAGACTACCAACTTTTTTATAAACTATTTCTTATCCCGAACTGGGATATATTTTTAAGCTTAATTTATAAAGATTGCATTTCCTCTTTAAATTTGCAAAATGTCACATTCCATTCCTGTGTGCAGTCATCAATGTCTTCTACAGCTTTGATTAAATACTTTTTTATTGCATTTACAAAAAAACGATCTAAGTAGATAGTGGGCCATTCTTTAATATGAAACTCCCAGTTATTTATAATACGTTCTTCATCGCGATTTAAGAGTTCATGTGAATGGAACGGAAGATGAGCTTTTATATATTCTATGCAAAAATTAATATCTTCTACATCATAACTGTAATTCAGTATTGGCAAGATTATTGTACTTATACGTTCATTTAACTCTTTCGGATAATACCGATTAGGGCAGTTCTCAAACTTACTATATAACAAATATCCATCTTCACAATTGAATGTATATACATCTCCATTTACCAATACTGCCAAAAAGCTCATATTTCCATAAACTTCAAGATGATCCAGTGCCGACACCTTAAATAATGGTAAGTCTTTTACATAGGAATAAACAAAATCTTTATTTCTGTATTTAATGGAAGTGACTACATTAAGAAAGTCAAAGTCAGAATCATATATCCTGTTAGGAATTGAACGGATAAAGCGTTCAATTTTTTTAGATATAATATGATACAGATTTTTCTTTGTTTGTACTTCTATACAACTGAAATCTACGTCTATATAGCTATTACGCAAAATGTCATATTGTCTTTTTGCAAAAGCTTCAAATTCATACTTGTTCATATTTCTTATAAAACAAGGTTAATACTTTATGTGTTAAAAAATTAAAGCCAGCATGAAGACACTCGAAAGAATATTCTCATGCGGGCTTTGTCTGCTTACAGTTTGGTTACGGTAGCTTTGCGCATGTTTATGTTGAACGTACCAAGTGAGGTCTTCACCTTGTACACACCGTTCTTGGCGGCAACGAGCTTGGCAGTCATACCCATGAAAGAGAAGCTTCCGTCTTCATTCTTGTAGATGTTGTAACGGCCGAGAGGGGTGTTCACCACGATATGGCTCTTGGTCACTTCCACCACCCCATAAGTTGTGCCCGAAGGAGCATTCTTCACTGTCTGAACCACTTCCTTGGCAGCAGTCTGTACATTGTCGTTACTACCCTTTGCAAAACTTGCTGTGCTGGTTGCTACAACCATCATCAGCGCAATCATTAGTTTCTTCATTGTCTTCTATTATTTTTTAATGGTTTTGTCTTATTGACAATGCAAAGGTAATATGGCTTCTTTAAAGCAAGAAACTTTTTGGTGCGACTTGTACAAGATGTAAGGGTTATTGTATATATTGTCAATTATCGCTTCCTAAGCACCAGCCAAGGAGCTACACCGTGGTGCTTATCCGTACGATACTTGGCGGCTTTCTCCGTGAAGTAGGCGGTGCCGTCGGGAGCACGGTAGAAACCGCTCTCGTTGCCACCGGTAAGATAGATAGCATCTACATAGCCATATTCGCGCAAAGCATCGGCGAAGTCCCACAGTGTTTCGGGGTGAGGAGTCTCGATGATGCAAAGGCGGTCGTCCGCGGTACGTGCAAGGGCTTTGCGTTCCACCTTGCCATGAAGGAAGAAACGCTGAGGCAGTTCACCATTGGACACGAGCACAAACTGGCGGAAGTAAGAGCCGTCACGCTCTACCATGTACTCACACATATCGTCAAAACGAGATATGCCGATGACCATATTTCCCTTGGCTATGGCGCAATAGCCAAGACGCGACACATCGCTCCGTTTCTGCTCGCCGTCGACAACCAACGAGCCGATATACTTGCCCATGGCGGTATAGTCGGCAGTACGGGTGTACATCAGCACACTATGGTCGGCAGTGTCGGGTTCCACAAGTGTTAGTTCTGCCTTCACGTTGTGCAACTCGTAGATGTTAAGCGCAACACCGAGCACAGAGTCGGTTTTAAAAACTACTGCCGACGACTCGTTTTGCGCCTGCATGCTGTCCAATTTCTTGATGTTGTCCTTCGGCGATACCGAAATGCTTACCCCTATATTATAATAATAGTTGTATAGGCGTATAGCACCATAGCAGCCAAATACAAGCACCACGGTTGCCACAAACCACATGATAGCCAAACTCCATTTCGGCAACCCACCTCGCTTTTTGATGGAATCCGACGAAGTATTGTGCTTCATTTCGCCACTACTCTCTATAATAATCGTGGGTTCGTCGAGAAGCTCTTGCGAAGAGGTGATGTTTTCATCATTCTCTATCGCGAAAATAGGCTTCTCCTGTATGTCGTTACTTTCTGTATATTTCATAATCATTTACTTTTCCTGTTCCAAAATTGTCTTTAACTCCTTGAGTGCTTCCTTCGAAGCTTTTAACTTAAACCCTTGAATCATGCGATGATCCATGAGCTTCAAATCTTGGTTGGTAATGTTGATGGCGTAAACATAATTTGTGTTTACTATCAGACTCTTGCCAACACGCGTAAAGAAATTCTGCTTCAACTTGTTAAAGGCTTCCACAAAGTAGTGCAACTGGAACGTCATCGTCACCGACTCTCCATTGAAGAGATGCACGTCACAATAGTTGCCAGAAGCTTCTATATAGGCAATGTCGTCCGTTGGCACCCTAAACAGTCCAACGGATGTGATAATTTTAAGTCTTTCCATTTAATCCTTACAAATTGTACATAGTTATTACTTCAAAAGGCCATATAATATATACGCCAAAAAATGAATAATATTATATCGTTTGTCAATAATATCTCAACTCATTCCTTCCAAAATGGAATATAGAAACAAATAACATACTCTCATCGTCGTCAAAAAAGAACCAAGGATTAGATATAGGGTTAGGATTTCTCACGATATGCAATTCGCGTGCAGGTGTATTGCCTTCAGCACACATAATGGCTACTTTTTTGCCGTTGCGAGCCACATCAATCACTATTAGAGCATGTCCCATTCCTTCCAACTTGCGAGCTGGATAGACGAGCACATCGCCGGGTTGCACATCACTTATCTTTCTTGGTTCCGTCTCACGGCTCACAGAAAAAGTGCTGCACACTCCGTAGGCTTTCTTCAAGAATTTCTCCAGCGCTTTGCGCGAAGCCCCACCTTGATATTGAAGCGTATTGCCATTTACGTCCTGGAAACGTATCTCCGAGTAGCGTCCCTGACAGAACAGGTACTCAGCCCTCACTCTCATGGTCATATCAGCACACTGCTCCGAGTTGCTGAGCATCGGTATGTCGATTACGCCGGTTGAGAGAAACTGAAACCGCGCATCACCACCCGTATAGAGCTGCACCTTGCTTCCACGTTTCTTCAGCGGCAAACTGCGCATAAACTCTGCATAACTGCCGTCTACACGGGTATATCCAACAGGAGCTGAAATGTCTCCAATCGTCGCAGCATTCCATGGGTTGCTTGTGCGAGAACACCACCATATGATACCTGCTAAAATCATACCAGCCAAAACTAACACTCCAATAACTATTAATACTTTCTTCATTGCTTTTTTATACAAAATTAGGCTATGTATATGCTATAAGCAAATCGTTGCAGATGGATTGTATGAAATGATATAGAAAATGTATAAAACTAGGCTCACCCGATAAACCAGGGGGGATTAAGCATATAGCTTTGTAAGTCTGAAAAG
>ERZ780139.280-NODE-280-length-55244-cov-6.728152_pt1 | contig 55244 bp, 56 predicted proteins | sample MGYA00511476_ERZ780139 | MGnify/ENA primary metagenome ERZ780139 (study PRJEB29588, sample SAMEA2158190) | human gut metagenome | biome: human gut; feature: human-associated habitat; material: faeces | place: Denmark | collected 2008/2010 ... | reverse complement strand
AGTTTCCGAAGGGCATGTAAATCAATCATCAGAGACAACAAAATCTAGAAATCACTTAAAACGTAATTGCGGCAAGGCAATTACTATAGTTCTCTGCCGGCAGAAATCACTATGTTGTGGCTGCAAAATACAATATAATCATTGACATAATAAGCACACTGTGCTTATCTTGGGAGTTTCTTTGAAACTCCATTATGCGCAGAAATCATGCGCAAGTATTATGACATAATAAGCAATATGTGGTTGTGGGGAATTTGAGGTGTGGGAAGTTTGAGTAAGAATAATTATAGCATTGTTGTGAGGAGGAATGGGGATGGATAACAGGGCAATGGAGAAACATACGGATCTGGCGATTGAAGTTCGAGAAAGTTTTCCGGAAGATTCCGTGGAAATTGATGGGGTATGCTTGGAGAAGCATACTTTGGCAGGTGGAGAACTTTTGGTGACACGTGTCATTATTAAGGATCAGCATGGGGCAGAACAAATGGGAAAACCGGTTGGAGATTATTTTACGCTGGAGTTTCAATCCTTGGAAGCACAGGAGACGATCCAAAAAGAAATATATAAAATTTTAGATTGTCTGCTGCCGGTGAAAGATCATTTATCAGTGTTAGTGACCGGTTTAGGAAATCGTTTCGCAACTCCGGATGCACTCGGCCCTTATGTTGTAGAACACATTCAAGTAAATCGTCATCTGGAAACAGACCCTGCTGTTATGTTCAGTGCAGTGATTCCAGGGGTTATGGCACAGACCGGAATTGAGAGTGGTGAAATATTAGGTGGTATTATTAACACAGTCAAACCCGATGTGCTGCTTGTCGTTGATGCTCTGGCCACCAGCAGTGTGCGTAGATTATGTCATACGATACAGATTACGGACACCGGAATTTCGCCGGGAGCAGGTATTGGAAATCATCGTTTTCCGGTAAATCAGGAGACAATGGGAATACCTGTAATCGCAATTGGTGTACCTACGGTGGTTGATGCTAATACTATTGTTATTAACACAATGGAAGAATTTCTCCAAAAAGAAGGTCTGGCTGAGCAGGATATAGATACGTTTCTAAGGGATATTAGTAAACAGTCCATTCAAGATCTTTTTGTTACACCTAAAGATATTGAAATGCAGATCCGTGAGATCGGAAAGCTGATCGCCGGAGGGATTGATCAATTCCAGTCGGGGATGGAATAGTTTCTTATGTTGCATCATAAGCTAGGATAGAAACCCTTGGAAACTTGCATAGAAAAGAGGAAACATGGATCGGACGAGTTGGCAGACCATTAAATGCGGGATTAAACTTACCATACTTTTGTCGATTCTGCTTTGGAGCGGGATTTTGGTCGTTGGACTGCATAGACAGTATCAATTGCTTGCCAAAGCTAAGGATCAGGTGGAAAAGGATTTAGTTGGATTTGGCTTTTCCAGCAGTAAGATGGCCGAAAAACAGTCCGGTAGTTCGCTGCTTACAGGACAGACAGCGCTATTACACTATCTGCAGGATCAAAGGAATGGAGAGGATAATGCGGCAACAGTGGCAGCATGGAAACAGCAAAAAGCGGGGAAAAGCTCATTAGTTAAGATGAAAAATACGAAGACATCATCACAGAAAACATCTGCGTCCAAAGCCGGTGCCACAGGGAAAGTATTATATGTATTTAATAATAAAAGCAATGATATTACTAAGTATAACAGAGCAGTCTCACCGTCAAGGCAGACTGCCGTCAATAGTACATCAAAAGCACCAAAACGCAGGGAAGTACAAAAGAAAGAGTTGTTCACTGCTTATAAGGGAAACAAAACGTTAGAACAAAAAAAGATTTCTAAACTATACCAAAATATGGACACGAAGTATCTGTTGAAGAATTTTTATATTATTGATTCTTCGACTTCCGTAGATAAGAAGATATTTCAACCAAAAACACTATTAAAGATGTCGATGCAAATAAAGAAAAAAAAGACACCACAAATATTGATCTATCATACGCATGCGGCATCGGAACGATTTGCAAATAGCCGTGCAAATAAAGATGAAGACAGCATTGTGGGAGTGGGGGAAGAGCTGGCACAGATATTAACGCGTAAATACGGATATCATGTGATTCATGATGAAACAAAATATGATATGGTGAAAGGAAGTATTGATCGCAATAAGGCGTATAATCAGTCGGGCGATGGAGTGAAGAGATTGCTTCAAAAATACCCGGATATACAGGTGATCATTGATCTTCACCGGGATGGTGTGGGCAATAAAGTGCACAGATTAACGTCTATTAAAGGAAAACGTACCGCACAGGTCATGTTTTTTAATGGATTGTCCCGTAATCAAAAGGGAAACATCGCATATTTACATAATGATAATCTACAGGCAAATCTAGCCTTTAGTCTTCAAATGAAGATTGCCTGCATGAAAACATACCCGGGTTTCGCAAAGCCGATCTATCTGAAAAATTATCGCTACAATCTACATATGAAGCAGCGCTCTCTATTGATAGAGCTTGGTAATGAAAATAATACCGTGGAAGAAGCCAAAAATGCAATGACACCGTTAGCAGATGTGCTGCATCAGGTGCTTTCCGGAAAAAACAAATAACGGTTCCCATTTTTTGACAGAGAAAACGGTATTTTCACTAATTTATGGGTACAAAAGGAAATGGCAGCCGCTTTTTGCAATTTTGTTTGCGGGAAACAGGGTAACTGTGCTATACTTTATGCGCAAAAGAAAATACAGAAAGCACATGTTACAAAGCTTTCCGGTAGAATGGAGATAATAATGGAGAGAACGAATCAATCACATATTAGAAATTTTTGTATCGTTGCGCATATCGATCATGGGAAAAGCACATTGGCAGACCGGATTATTGAGCGTACAGGACTTTTGACCAGCCGAGAGATGCAGGCTCAGGTGTTAGACAATATGGATCTGGAGCGGGAGCGTGGAATTACGATCAAGGCGCAGACGGTTCGCATTGTTTATAAGGCGAAAAATGGCGAGGAGTATATTTTTAACTTGATCGATACACCGGGACATGTAGATTTTAATTACGAAGTTTCACGTAGTCTTGCGGCATGCGAAGGTGCGATCTTAATCGTGGATGCAGCGCAGGGAATTGAGGCGCAGACGCTTGCTAACTGTTATTTGGCACTGGATCACGACCTGGAGATCATGCCGGTCATTAATAAAATTGATCTGCCGAGTGCAGAACCGGAGCGGGTAAAAGAAGAAATTGAAGATATTATTGGTTTGGATGCATCAGATGCACCATTGATCTCAGCAAAAATGGGAACGAATATCGATGAAGTGCTGGAGCAGATCATTTCAAAGATCCCTGCACCGAATGGTGATCCGGACGCTCCATTACAGGCTTTGATCTTTGACTCTATTTATGATGCATATAAAGGTGTTATTATTTTTTGCCGCATTTTTGATGGAACCGTTCGAAAAGGGCAGCAGATATTAATGATGGCAACAGGTGCCAAGGCAGAAGTGGTAGAAGTTGGTATTTTTGGTGCCGGTCAGTTTATCCCAACAGACGAATTGTCGGCGGGAATGGTTGGATACATTACAGCCAGTCTGAAAAATGTACAGGATACAAGAGTGGGCGATACGGTTACGCTTGCCAGTGACCCTTGCAAAGAGGCGCTTCCGGGGTATAAAAAGGTTCAGCCAATGGTTTATTGCGGACTTTACCCATCCGATGGAGCAAAATATCCGGATCTTCGGGATGCTCTAGAGAAACTTCAGCTTAACGATGCTGCATTGCAATTTGAAGCAGAGACTTCCGTGGCATTGGGATTTGGATTCCGCTGTGGATTTTTAGGACTGTTACATTTGGAAATTGTACAGGAACGTTTGGAACGTGAATATAATCTGGACCTTGTGACGACAGCACCGGGTGTTATCTATCACGTATATAAAACCAATGGCGAGATGATTGAAGTGACCAATCCGTCTAATCTCCCGGATCCTTCTGAGATTGAACATATGGAGGAACCGGTTGTGACAGCAGAGATCATGGTTACGACAGAATATGTTGGAGCGATCATGAATCTTTGTCAGGAACGTCGAGGTGTTTATCTTGGAATGGAATATTTGGAGGAGACTCGTGCGGTCTTAAAATATGAGCTGCCGTTAAACGAGATTATTTATGATTTCTTTGACGCACTGAAATCCCGTTCCAGAGGCTATGCATCGTTAGATTATGAAATGAAGGGATATGTTCCGTCGAACCTAGTGAAGTTAGATATTTTGATCAATCGCGAGGAAATTGATGCGCTATCCTTTATTTTGCATGCAGATACGGCATATGAACGCGGCCGTAAAATGTGCGAAAAACTCAAAAAAGAGATTCCGAGACAGTTGTTTGAAATTCCAATTCAGGCGGCGATCGGCAGCAAGATCATTGCCAGAGAGACGGTAAAGGCGATGCGTAAGGACGTATTGGCAAAATGTTATGGTGGTGATATTTCCCGTAAGAGAAAGCTGTTAGAGAAACAGAAAGAGGGAAAGAAGAGAATGCGTCAGTTTGGCAATGTAGAAATTCCGCAGCAGGCATTTATGAGTGTTTTGAAATTGGATGAAGAATAAATTCGAACCGGCATATTTTGTTGTGTGTACTGTGAGAGCATAGGAGAACATTATGACAAAGAAAAAAGTAGCGATATATCTACATATACCGTTTTGTGTACAGAAATGCTACTATTGTGATTTTTTGTCGGCACCGGCAGAGGAACGGATCAAAACGCTATATGTAGAGGCGTTGCTTCGTGAATGCGAATACTGGAAAGAGCGGATATCTGATTATGAAGTAACGAGTTTGTTTGTGGGTGGAGGAACACCGACAAGCCTTTCTGTCGGGCAATTACAGACGCTGCAAAAGGCGGTTATGAGCTTGTATCAGCCGGATAAGACTCGCCATGTTGAATTTACGGTGGAGATGAATCCGGGAACAGTGGATGCAGACAAACTTAGTGTACTAAAGGAGATGGGAGTAAACCGGGTAAGTGTGGGCTTACAGTCTGCGGATGACGCAGAATTGCAGCGGCTAGGCAGGATACATTCGTTTGCAGATTTTTTGCGGACCGTAGATCTGCTGCACAAGGCTTCCTTAACAAATTTTAATGTTGATATCATGGCTGCGCTTCCGGGGCAGAATATAGCAAGTTACCGCAGGACACTGCAGGCGGTCACGGCCGTTTCTCCGGCACATATATCAGCATATAGTTTGATCTTGGAAGAGGGGACAGCCTTTTTTGCACAGGCAAAAAAAGGTCTTTTGGACTTGCCGGATGAAGATACCGAGCGCAAAATGGACGAAATAACGGAGGAATATCTGGCTGATTGCGGTTATCACAGATATGAAATCTCGAATTATGCGAAGAACGGCCAAGAATGTGTACACAACACAACCTATTGGCGTATGGGGGATTATTTAGGTTTAGGGCTTGGAGCATCGTCTTATTTTGAAGGGGCAAGATTTCAAAATGAAACAGAGTTGTCCGTCTATCTGCAGGAATTACCGCAAGATCATTCCGGTTTACGACATGTTGTGACGAAAAAAGAGCAAATGGAAGAGTTTGTATTTTTGGGACTTCGAATGACTTCCGGAATTTCGTTGACAGAATACAATAAGCGGTTTAGCACTGATTTTCGGAAACAATACCAAACGGTTCTGCCGATGCTTTTGGAAAATAACCTATTGGCAGAAAATGAGAATCGTGATAGAATCTATCTGACAAAGCGGGGACGGGATGTCAGCAATGCAGTGCTGGCGGAGTTTTTGCTAGAGGAAGAATAACAGTTATGACTGAACGAGAAAGGCATGGTGTAGAAATGGCAAAAGTAGGAATTTTAATGGGTAGTGATTCAGATCTTGAGATTATGAGCAAAGCTGCAAAAATGTTGGAAGATTTCGGGATTGATTATGAGATGAATGTTATCTCAGCACATCGAGAGCCGGATGTTTTTGTAGAATATGCAAAAACTGCAAAAGATAGAGGCATTGATGTGATTATTGCAGGTGCTGGTGGAGCAGCGCATCTTCCGGGAATGTGTGCAGCGATCTTCCCACTTCCGGTCATCGGCGTTCCGATTCATACAAAATCACTCGGTGGAGTAGATTCTCTGTACTCTATTGTACAGATGCCTTCTGGAATACCGGTTGCAACGGTTGCTATCAATGGAGCAGCAAATGCAGCGATTTTGGCAGCAAAGATGTTATCAATCTCAGATACTGCGTTGCAGGATAAACTGGCTGCTTATAAAGAAGGCTTAAAGGATAAGGTGGTTGCCAAAGATGAAAAATTAAATAAACTTGGTTATGCAGCTTATTTGGAGCAGATGTAAGCGATGAAACCAATTGTGGTCGGCGGCTATCTGCTGCTTATGAACATAGTCGGATTATATGTGATGTATTCTGACAAGAGGCGAGCGATCAAGCATCGTTTCCGTATACCGGAACGCATGTTATTCATTGTGAGTCTGCTTGGAGGGAGTATCGGAACATGGGCAGGAATGTATTTGTTTCGCCACAAGACAAAACATTGGTATTTTGTTGTAGGAATGCCTTTGATCTTGTTGTGTCAGTGCGCGGGGGCAGTATATTATCTGTTCCTCTAATAGGATCTTGAAGTCTCTTGTCAAAAGGATGGCAAATAAGAAATTTTGCTTGTTTATCCGGATGGCAGGAGACTTTACTTTTTAGGAGCTACGTGCTAAAATATGCTCTGAATGAGTAGCACAGACAATCGCGGCTGCAAGTGCCGAAAGGCCGCAGGTGAGGAAAGTCCGGGCTTCATAGGGCAGGATGCCGGATAACGTCCGGTGGAGGCGACTTCCAGGCAAGTGCAACAGAAAATAACCGCCTTTATAGGTAAGGGTGAAACGGCGAGGTAAGAGCTCACCGCATTTTTGGTAACAAAAATGGCAGATGTAAACCCCATCCGAAGCAAGACCGAACAGGGATGATACGGCGGCCCGTCGTGTTCCGGGTAGGTTGCTTGAACCTGTTGGCAACAGCAGGTCTAGATAGATGATTGTCAAATACAGAACTCGGCTTATCGTGCTGCTCATTATTTCAAATAGGGTCGAACGGGGAAGATGCCTGTAAGCTGCAGGATTCGTGCTGCGGACTTTGAAGCGCAGACCATAATAGACAGATAAACGGAGGATATCATGCCACTTACACCAATGATGCAGAAATATATGGAAACCAAAGAAGAATACAAAGATTGTATTCTCTTTTATCGTTTAGGGGATTTTTATGAGATGTTTTTTGAAGATGCCAAGACCTGTTCGCAAGAATTAGATCTGACATTAACCGGCAAAAGCTGTGGCCTAGAGGAACGCGCTCCTATGTGTGGTGTTCCTTTTCATTCTGCAGATATTTATATTGACAAATTGGTGGGCAAGGGCTATAAAGTGGCGATTTGTGAACAGGTGGAGGATCCGAAGTTAGCCAAAGGTTTGGTCAAACGTGAGGTGATCCGCGTGGCAACGCCAGGAACGAATTTGAATACTAATACACTGGATGAGTCGAGAAATAATTATCTGATGTGTATTGTATATACGACCAATGCGTATGGTGTTTCGTATGTAGATGTTACAACCGGAGATTATTACGTAACAGAGTTTGATACAGAAAATAAACTGTTGGATGAGATTGGTAAGACGATGCCGTCGGAGATCATCTGCAACGATAGTTTTGTGGTATCCGGTATTGATCTTGAAGATCTGCGGGGGCGACTCGGAATAACCGTGTCAGCGATCGATCACTGGTATTTTGATGAGGACGGCTGCCGCAGAGCGCTGCAGGAACATTTTGGTGTCAGTACTTTAAGTGGATTGGGATTAGATGATTATTCAATTGGAATCGTTGCCGCAGGCGCAGTTATGCAGTATCTGACGGAGACGCAGAAAATTTCTTTGGATCATATTCGAACGATCAAACCATATGCAGCCAACCAGTTTATGTTACTGGACCGTGCCACCAGAAGAAACCTCGAACTTTGTGAAACAATGCGCGAGAAAGCGAAGCGCGGATCTTTGTTTTGGGTATTGGATAAGACGAAAACGGCTATGGGTGCACGTTTGTTAAGAAATTCGATCGAACAGCCATTGGTCGATCCGGAGGAGATTGACCGTCGGTTAGACATGGTAGAAGAATTAAATGAAAATATTATCAACCGCGAAGAATTGCGGGAGTATCTGGCACCAATCTATGATCTGGAGCGTTTGATCAGTAAGATAAGTTACCGTAGTGCAAATCCAAGAGATCTTGTTGCATTTCGGCAGTCGCTTTCCATGCTTCCGTCGATTAAATATATTTTAATGACGTTTGAGCATTCACACCTAAAACAGTACGGTGAGGAGTTGGACGATCTTAAAGATATCTGTAATCTGATACAGGCGGCTATAGAGGATGAACCTCCGCTTGCTATGCGGGAGGGAGGTATCATTCGTGAGGGTTACAACGAGGAAATTGATAAGTTACGGGCAGCTAAACGAGATGGCAAGGAGTGGCTCAGTGAACTGCAGGAGACAGAAAAAGAGCGCACAGGTATCAAAAACTTGCGGATCAAATTCAATAAAGTGTTTGGATATTATTTAGAGGTAACTAATTCTTATAAGGAGCTGGTTCCGGAGGAATGGACCAGAAAGCAGACGCTTGCTAATGCCGAGCGTTACACGATGCCCAAGTTAAAAGAACTGGAAGATATGATCTTAGGCGCAGAAGATAAATTAAATAATCTGGAATATGATGTATTTAATGAGGTGAGAGAACGTATTTATGCGGAAATCGGAAGAGTGCAGTTCGCTGCTAAGATTGTTGCGGCTGTCGATATGTTTACTTCATTAGCTCTTGTTGCAGAGCAAAATCAATATGTCCGTCCGGTGATCAGCCGCTCAGGGGCAATATCTATTAAGAATGGAAGACATCCGGTGGTGGAAAAAATGATTCCAAATGACATGTTTGTGGCCAATGATACGGAACTGGACGAGAAAAAGCACCGCATTGCCATAATTACCGGCCCGAACATGGCGGGTAAATCAACTTATATGCGGCAGACAGCGCTTATTGTTTTAATGGCACAGATTGGATCTTTCGTACCGGCAAGTTCTGCAGAAATAGGTGTAGTAGACCGTATATTTACCCGTGTCGGGGCTTCGGACGATCTGGCGAGTGGTCAGAGTACCTTTATGGTAGAGATGACAGAGGTAGCCAATATACTGCGTAATGCGACGAAAGAGAGTTTGATCATTTTGGATGAAATTGGCCGCGGAACAAGCACGTTTGACGGCTTAAGCATAGCGTGGGCAGTGATCGAACATATTGCCAATACCAAACTTCTCGGTGCTAAAACATTATTTGCAACGCATTATCATGAATTGACAGAATTAGAGGGAAAACTGGCGAGTGTAGATAATTATTGCATTGCCGTTAAGGAACAGGGAGAGGATATTGTATTCTTACGTAAAATTGTAAAAGGGGGCGCAGATCGCAGTTATGGTATTCAGGTAGCAAAACTTGCGGGGGTGCCGGAGACGGTGCTTCGCCGTGCCAGGGAACTGGTGAAGCAGTTGTCGGATAATGATATTACAGCAAAGGCAAAAGAGATCGAGGTAGAGACGGAGGAGCTGCCGGAGTATCCATATGGCGTGGAACAGCAGACAGCCCATAAACATAAACGCAAAAAGAAAGAAAACATGGAACAGATTTCTTTGTTTGATGCCTCTAATACTAATATCAAAATGGATGATATTATTTTGGAGCTGCATGATCTGGATCTGTCCGAGATAACGCCGATCGATGCGATGAACATATTGTATCGTATGCAAATGAAGTTGAAGGAAAGAATGTGAGGTACTTATGCCGAAAATTCATGTATTAGATCAAAATACGATCAATCAGATCGCTGCCGGGGAAGTGATAGAACGGCCGATGGCAGTGGTAAAAGAATTGGTTGAAAATGCGATTGATGCGCAGGCAAATGCGATTACGGTCGAGGTGAAGGATGGCGGAAAAGAGTTGATCCGTATCACTGATAATGGAACCGGAATTGCCAAAGAGGATATTGTGCTTGCCTTTACGCCGCATGCGACCAGTAAGATCAAGGGAGTTGAAGATCTTTTGGGAGTTTCCAGTCTGGGATTTCGCGGTGAAGCGTTGGCCAGCGTGGCAGCAGTCTCGCAGTTAGAGATGGTGACTAAGACAAAAGAAGCATTAATGGGAAATCGATATGTGATACAGGGTGGTGAAGAGAAAACGCTAGAAGCAGTTGGCTGTCCGGAAGGGACAACGTTTTTGATCCACAATTTATTTTATAATACGCCGGCCAGACTGAAATTTTTGAAATCATCGCCGACAGAGACCAGTTATATCAGCACGGTATTAGAGCGCCTTGCTTTGTCTCATCCGGAAGTGGCGTTTCGTTTTATTGCACAGAATCAGACCAAACTCAGCACGCCGGGTAATGGCAAATTAAAAGATGTGATCTACCATATTTATGGGCGGGATATCGCATCAAATCTCTTGGAAGTGCATAGGGAAGAAGTGTTTTGTGAAGTTGAAGGATTCCTTGGCAAGCCTGTTATTTCCAGAGGAAACCGTAATTATATGAATTACTTTATCAATGGACGATTTATTCAGAGCAAAGTGATACATCGCGCGATTGAGGAGGCGTATGCACCGTATTCAATGCAGCATCGCTATCCATTTACAGCTCTGCATTTTACAATAGATCCGGCTTATATTGATGTGAATGTGCATCCGCAGAAGATGGAGATTCGTTTTACCAGAGAAAAAGAAATTTTTCAGAGCGTGTTTCATGCAGTTTCAGAGGGGCTTAAGCAAAGGGAATTTATTCCGGAGGTTTCCTTAGTTACTGAAAAAAGTAAAGTATCAAATAGCGAACGTGGCGCAGAATTTTTTGAAAAAAAACGCAGGCAAGAAGAAAAAGTGCAGGTTGGCGTAATTGCTTCCGACGAACGGGGATCCAAACAAAACGCAATAGGTGCGGATCTGGCAGAAAGAGAAAAGAAAGAAGCGGAACAGTTAGGAATCATGCATGCTCAAAAAATTGTGAGCGAACCGATATCGCAGCAATCTGTTGAAAAATCCGAGAGTGTGCCGAATCTTCAGGCGGTTCTTCGTGAGGAAGCACCGGTCTATTCTGCGGAGCAACGATCCAAAGACGCTCCACAGGTCTCTGTGACAGCAACGGAATCTGAAAAACAGACCGACGAAAAGCCACAGGCCCCTGCGGTGGAAGCGGCGGCAACGATCGAAAATGTCAAGCAGGCAAGCATGTTTGAAGAGCAGGGAGCATTAGAAGATCAAGCACTGCGGGAACTTCGCATTGTTGGACAGGTATTTCAGACCTACTGGATATTACAGTATGAAGATGCGATGTATTTAGTAGATCAGCATGCGGCGCATGAAAAAGTGTTGTACGAACGCTTTATGAAACAACTCCAAGAGAAACAGCCGATGATCCAAATGGTGCAGCCACCGATGATCTTAAGCTTGTCGATGCAGGAAGAGCAGGCATTAAAGGAGCATCAGGAATTGTTCCGTGAGCTTGGTTTTGAAATCGAATCTTTTGGTGGAAGAGAGTATGCAATCAGCGGTATACCGGCACATTTGCCATCAATAGAAGTTCAGGCATTGTTTGTAGAAGCTTTGGCGCTTTGTGGAAGGCAGCGTGGTGTCGATACCCCGGAAATCCTGCTTGACAAAATAGCATCCATGTCCTGCAAGGCGGCTGTAAAAGGAAATAACGAACTGGATTTTAGGCAGGCAGAAGAGCTGATGAGAGAGCTAATGTCTTTGGATAATCCATATCATTGTCCGCATGGCAGACCGACGATGATACGAATGACCAAAAGAGAACTCGAAAAGAAGTTTAAACGAATCGTCTGATCTTTTGATCTGACAAGTTGGAGGAAAAAGAATGACAGCGAAGGACAACACAGGCACAAAAAGACCGCTTATTATATTGACAGGACCGACCGCGGTTGGCAAAACAGCATTATCGATCGGTCTTGCCAAAGCAATACAGGGTGAGATCATATCTGCAGATTCGATGCAGGTTTATCGTGGAATGGATATTGGCACGGCGAAGATCACAAAGGAACAGATGGATGGAGTACCGCACCATTTGATCGACATTATGGATCCCTCAGACAGCTTTCATGTGATGGCATTTCAACAGAAATGCAAAGAGGCAATGGAAGATATTTATGCCAGACATAAGATTCCGATATTAGTGGGTGGTACCGGGTTTTATATTCAATCTGTATTGTATGATATATCTTTTACGGAAACAGATACGGACATAGAGTATCGTCAAGAACTGCAAAAGATTGCAGAAGAACAGGGGGGTTATGTGCTGCATGCCAGATTGGCCAAAATCGATCCGGAGGCCGCGGACGAGATTCATCCTAACAACGTGAAACGTGTGATACGTGCGCTGGAATTTAATCATCAGACGGGGGAAAAGATATCAATACATAATGAACAGGAGCGGCAAAAAAAATCGCCGTATCAGTTTCGATATTACGTACTCAGTCTGCCACGGGAAATCTTATATGACCGTATCAACCGCAGAGTTGATATGATGCGGCGGGACGGTTTAGTGGACGAAGTGAAAGGATTATTGCAGCAAGGGATCACTCCGAATATGGTTTCGATGCAGGGACTTGGTTATAAAGAAATTATTGATGCACTGCAGGGGAGCTGTTCTTTTGAGGAGGCATTTGAACGGATCAAGCGTGAAACCAGACATTTTGCAAAGCGTCAGTTTACTTGGTTTCGGCGTGAACGGGATGTAACTTGGATTGATAAAGAAACGTATGAAAATGAAGATGCTATTTTGCAATATATGATAGAGGATCTGAAGAACGCTCATATTTTGCCGGCAGATCAGTAACAGCGTTTTAATATTCGAATTAAATATATAGGCTTAAGAAAGGAACATGCAATTACAATGGATACAATGAATTTACTGAAAAAAAGTTATATGGATGCGGGGATTTCTCCAGAGGTCTATGATTACTGTCACGGGATCAGCAGCAGAATGAAAGATCGTTTTGCGCAGATCGATCAAGTGGCAGAACTAAATCAGATCAAGGTGCTTCGAGCAATGCAGAAAAACAGAGTGAGTGCTGCCTGCTTTGAGTCATCAACAGGGTATGGTTATGATGATCTTGGCCGTGAGACCCTAGAAGCAGTTTATGCAGATGTTTTTCGGGCAGAATCTGCATTGGTACGTCCACAGCTTACTTGTGGAACACATGCGCTTACGGTGGCATTGTCGGCAATGCTTCGTCCGGGCGATGAACTTCTTTCACCGGTGGGCAGACCCTATGACACCTTGGAGGGCGTGATCGGGACCAGAGAAGTGAATCCACCGGGATCTCTCAAAGAATTTGGTATATCCTATCGACAGGTAGATCTGCTGCCGGATGGAAGCTTTGATTTTGAAAGGATCAAGGCAGCGTTACGGGATAATACAAAGTTAGTCACTATTCAGCGTTCCAAGGGATATGATCCGAGACCGACGCTTTCTGTGGAACGCATTGGCGAATTGATTGCATTTATTAAATCCATTAAACCGGATGTTATCTGTATGGTTGACAACTGCTATGGAGAATTCGTCGAAACGATAGAACCAACTGAGGTCGGTGCTGATCTCTGTGTAGGATCCCTGATCAAGAATCCTGGTGGCGGACTGGCTCCGATCGGCGGATATATTGTCGGTAAAGAAAAGTTAGTGGATCTTTGTGCGTATCGGTTGACTGCACCGGGACTTGGCAAAGAGGTCGGTGCGACGTTGGGGGTAAATCAAGCATTTTTTCAAGGATTTTTCTTGGCACCAACGGTAACGGCAGGCGCATTAAAAGGCGCGATTTTTGCAGCAAATGTATATGAAGGATTAGGTTTCCCGGTTGTCCCGGATGGCACAGAGAGCCGTCATGATATCATTCAAGCGGTTACACTTGGATCTCCGGAAGCAGTTATTGCTTTTTGCAAAGGGATACAAGCCGGCTCTCCGGTTGACAGCCATGTGGCACCGGAGCCGTATGCTATGCCCGGCTATCATAGTGATGTTATTATGGCGGCAGGTGCATTTGTGCAGGGTTCTTCGATCGAGCTTAGCGCAGATGGGCCGATCGAACCGCCGTATGCGGTCTATTTCCAGGGGGGGCTTACATGGTATCATGCTCGTTTTGGCATTACAATGTCTTTACAGTACCTTGTACAGGAAAACCTTGTGAAATTACCATAAAAGACAGATTTGGTTCTGATCCTGCATAGGATTTGGCGTCGAAAATTCACGAAAAAGTCATTTCTTTTTTGAGGTATGCTTCTATACAAAGAAAATAATTTATGCTAAGATGAAGAGTGTGCAAAGGAGAGCCTTCTGACAACAGGAGGTACTATGGGAAAAACAATACAAACCATGAAAGAATTGCCGGCTTCGGAACGACCATACGAAAAATGTGTTATGTATGGTCCGCAAGTGTTGTCGGATGCGGAACTATTAGCAGTCATTATTCGAACCGGCTGTGGTGGATTGCGGTCTACGGAATTGGCACAGAAAGTGTTGCAGCATATTCCGGGTAAAAGGATCGGCGGACTATTTCAGATGTCGCAGGAACAACTGCAGGAATTGGAAGGAATCGGGAGAGTCAAAGCGGTACAGTTGCGTTGCCTGACTGAGATCACGAAACGCATGATGAGATCGTTAGACGGCGAAGAAATCCTGCTTTGTGATAATCCTGCCATAGTAGCAAGAGCATATTTATCGATGCGTTTTTTGGAGACGGAGCAGGTTCGGCTTTTGATCTTAGATGGGAAAAATGCGGTACAGGATGATTTGGAATTATCCAATGGGTCATTTAACGCATCATTAGCAGCTCCACGTGAGATCTTTTACAATGCGCTAAAGCACAAGGCGGTCAGTATTTTACTGTTACATAATCATCCGTCTGGAGATCCGACACCGAGCAAAGACGATATTATTTTGACAAAACGAATCATAGAAACGGGAAATCTGATTGGTATCCCGCTGGTTGACCATATTATCATAGGGGACAACCGCTATGTTAGTTTCCGCGAGAGCGGATATATGGACAAACCCGTTTAAGGGATGGGAAGGAGAGAATTTCCATGGCACAAAAGACATATGGTATTGATTTTGGAACCGGTACCATCAAAATCTATAAAAAAGGAAATGGCATTGTAAAATTAGAACGCAATGTAGTCTCTACTGTTGGCAAAGAGAATAAGCCAATCGCCATTGGCGAAACAGCTTATGAAATGTATGAAAAAGAACCGCCAAGCATTCATGTTTCTTTTCCACTGCAGCATGGCGTGATCGCACATATGCAGGATATGATCGCCTTGTGGAATTACATGAACTATTCTTTGTCCGGTAAAAAGAAGATCAAAGGCTGTGAGTATTATCTGGCAGTTCCGGCTGATATCACGGAAGTTGAGAAACAAGCATATTCCCAGATCATTTCCCGCGGTGAAACGAAACCAAAGAAAGTTTTTTTAGTAGATAAACCGGTTGCTAATGCATTTGGACTTGGTTTGGATGTGGAGAAGCTGCGTGGGGCAATGATCATCGATGTAGGTGCTGACACAACAGAAATTTCGGTACTTTCTCTAGGTGGAATTGTAGTCAGTAAGCTTTTGCCGTCCGGTGGAAATGAATTGGATATGCTTATTCGAAGTTATGTGCGCAAGGAATACAACTTTTTGATCGGCTGTAAGACTGCAGAGCAAGCCAAAAAAGAGCTGATCGCTGCGACAACACTGGATCGCTCCATGAAGTTGGTAGGCAGAGATGTTGTGAAGGGACTTCCTGGTGAGATTACGCTTACGAGTGCAGAGGTTGCACCACTTGCAACTACGTTTTTTGAGACGATCATAACGCAGGCGCGTTCCATTATGGAACATACACCTCCGGAAATATCCATGGACATAAAGGAACGTGGCATTTATTTGACAGGAGGCTCCTCTGAGATTCATGGACTGGCGGCAATGCTTCAGACAAAAACCGGAGTGGCTGTCAATATCTCGGACAAGCCGCAGGAAACGGCAGTGTCCGGTTTGGGGTATTTTGCAGAGCATAGCAAACAGGCAGCAAAATATGTAACGCTTATGAAATAAGAATGCAGTTTGAGGAAGGATCAGAAAATGCGTAAAAAAACGAAAATTACCATTGACCCTAAATATATATTAGCAGTGATCGCAGTGGTCAGTATTTTGATGATTGTTGTTTCATTTCGTTTCAATGACAAAATGGCACCGGTACAGTCAGCAGTTGGCGGTGTGATCACACCGATGCAGAGGGGTATTAATACGATAGGACGTAAGATTGCTAAACAGACAAAGCATATTACCACAATGAATAAACTGTTGAAACAAAATGATGCTTTGAAAAAAAAATTAGATGAAATGTCAGCAGAAAACCGCTTGCTGCAACAGGATAAGTATGAGTTGGAAGATTTCCGTAAGCTGTACAAGTTAGACGAGCAGTATGCAAGTTATCCGAAAGTAGCTGCAAGAGTTATCAGTAGTGATCCTGATAATTGGTACAACACTTTTATTATTGATAAAGGATCGGAAGATGGACTGGCCGTTAATATGAATGTAATGGCAGGAGACGGACTGGTTGGGATCATTACAGATGTTAAAAAGTCGTATTCTACTGTTCGTTCGATCATTGATGATGACAGTAACGTATATGGTACCTTTTTAAAAACATCAGATAGCTGCATTGTAAGCGGAAATCTGCAGTTAATGAATGATGGTGTGATCGAGGTTAGTAGTATATCCGGTAATGCTAAGATCGAAGATGGTTATGAAGTTGTCACATCTCAGATCAGTGATAAATATCTTTCAGGAATCCTGATCGGATACGTGCATGATCTGAAAAAAGATGTATCCAATTTGACACAGACGGCATATCTGACGCCTGCAGCAGATTTTCGCAAATTGGATATGGTGCTGGTTATTACTAAAGTGAAAAATACAGACGAATTAAAGGAGATGTTGAATTGAGGCGTTACATAACAATATTTGTGCTGCTTATCATAAATTTCTTGCTGCAAACAACTGTTTTTCGTTATATAGAGATCGCACATATGGTGCCAAATCTGATCTTGGTAGTGACTGTTGCTGCAGGATTATTATATGGACGAAAGTGCGGTATATTCGCCGGAGTGATCAGCGGATTGCTTACTGATGCCTTATACGGCAGTGTGATCGGTATCGGAATATTGATCTATTCTGTTGTTGGATATTTGTGTGGTGCTGCCAGCAAATTGTACTTTGAGGAGGATCTGACTGTACCTATTGTTGCCATTGCCGGCAGCGATGTCATATACGGTGTGTTATATTATGCCTGCAATTTTATGTTACGCGGCAGATTAAACATACTTTTCTATGTGAAAAGTGTGATATTGCCGGAGATGATCTATACGGTCATTTTAGGTGCGGTGCTATTCCGCATTATTCATAAGCTGGATGCCAAGATCAATCCGCCGGTAGAAGTATTGTTGAAACCAAAGAAGCCTTTTGAGGGATAGAAAGAGAGGTAGCATCATGTTAGATACCATAAAACGATATTTAAAGGTGTTTTTTTCAGTGCGCCTGCTGCCTGTTTTAGTGGTATACATATTATTGTTTGCCTTGTTGGTAAATCGAATGTTTCAGCTTCAGATTGTGAAAGGGGATGAATATGAGAAGGAATCCCAGCAACAGGCAACAAAAACACGCGAGATTAAAGCAACACGTGGAAATATCTATGATTGTAATGGAAAGTTATTGGCCTATAATGCACTATCGCATAACGTGATCTTTGAGGAAAATGATAAGACCAAAGGTCTGTCGTCCAAAGACAAAAATGCAATGATCTACCGTTTGATCCAATTAATTGAGAAAAATGATGGTACATTATCCGTAGAATTTTATATTCATAAAAACAAGAAAGGCAACTTAGAATATACATTATCCGGAAACGCTTTGCTTCGTTTCAAAAAAGAAATCTTTTCCGCCAAAAGGGTGGAAGAGCTTACACAGGAGCAGCGTGATATGTCTGCCAGGGAGTTATTTGAGTATCTTCGTTATGATGAGGGATCGAACAGCCCAAAGTTTTTGATCGATAAAAAATATGATGAAGATACTGCATTAAAAATTATGGCTGTACGATATGCAATGTTTATGAATCGCTATAAAATGTATGAAACGATCACATTGGCAAACGATGTCGATGATGTTACTGTTGCAGCGATCAAAGAAAACAGTGCTGATCTTCCCGGCGTAAATATTTCAGATGATACAACACGTGTATACAAAAATAGCAAATATTTTGCACATATATTAGGCTATACCGGAGCTGTGTCAACGGAGCGACTGGAGGAATTAAAGCAGAAAGACCCAAATACAGATTATACGACATCTGATCAGATTGGTATCTCCGGTCTTGAGAGTAGTTGTGAAAATTATCTCAAGGGCAAAAAAGGCAGTGAAACTTTGTCGATCAATAGTGGAACAAGCCGTGTACTGGATGTGACGAAAAAATCAGATCCTGTTGCGGGAAATAATTTGTATCTTACGATTGATGCAAAACTTCAGAAGGAGTGTTACGATCTCTTGGAGGAGCATATTGCCGGAATTTTGTTATCAAAGATCAGCAATGGATCTGATGCAGGAAGCCGTGGGCGCAGTGCTTCTGAAATTCGAATTCCAATTTATGATGTATACAATGCATTGATCCAGAATAATGTGATCGATGTCACCAGATTCACAGAGAAAGATGCGTCTGATCTGGAAAAAGCAATATATATAAAATATAAGACAAAATCCAAACGTATTATGAGCAGATTAAAGACATATTTGGCAGCGGACAGCAAAAAAACTTACAAACAGCTTCCGGAAGACATGCAGGATTTCGTTTCATATTTTTATACTGCGTTGAAGAATGAGGGGACTGTTTTGACGGATGACATAGATACGTCAGATGATACCTATAAAAAGTACCAAAATGGGAAGATTAGTCTCAGTCAATATTTGCAGTATGCAATTTCTGCCAATTGGATTGATCTGAGTGTGCTAAAGATTGGTGATTCCTATTACAGTACGGAAGAAATATACAAAAAATTGGTCGATTATGGATTAAAACTGTTGGAAGATGATACAACATACAGTAAGATGGTATACAGTTATTTGATCTATCATTATGAAATATCAGGGCAGGACTGCTGCCTGCTGTTATTTGATCAAGGTGATATCAAATACAATGCTCAGGAATACAGTAAGGTTAAGCATGGTATTACATCGCCGTATTCTTTCTTGACCGGCAAGATCCGTAAATTGGAGATTACGCCGGGACAGCTTGGCCTGGATCCGTGTTCGGGTTCCATCGTTGTAACAGATACTAAGACTGGTGATGTAAAGGCTATGGTTTCTTATCCGAGTTACGATAATAATAAGATGGCAAATCAGGTTGATTCGGATTATTTTTATTCATATTTAACACAGAATACTTCATCTCCGCTGATGAACCGACCAACACAGCAAAAGATCGCACCGGGATCTACCTTTAAGGTCGTATCTTCTGTAGCGGGATTAGAAGAAGGAGTGATCAGTACCGGAACAATGATCCATGATAATGTTACGTTTGATAAGATCACACCGTCTCCAAAATGTTGGAGTACGGCAGGTCATGGAAGCATTAACGTATCTGGTGCGTTGGAAGTGTCTTGTAACTACTTTTTCTATACCGTAGGATATAAACTGAGCGGTCTTACACACGGGCAGGTAAATAATGCGCGCGGTTTATCGCGGCTAAAAAAATATGCGGATATGTTTGGATTGACAGATAAATCCGGTGTCGAACTTCCGGAAAGTGAGCCGAACTTCTCCAAGACGGATGCTGTGCGTTCTGCAATTGGACAGGCAACACATAGTTATGCGCCGATCCAGTTATCACGTTATGTTACAACGGTTGCCAACAGTGGTACCTGCTATGATCTGACCTTGATCGATCAGGTAAAGGATGTCAATGGCAATGTGATACTGGATAATCATGCAAAGGTTCGTAATAAGGTGAATATTGCTAACTCGACATGGAAAGCAGTTCATAACGGAATGTATCGAGTGGTCAATGGAAGCAGAAGCTCCATTGGATCTATGTTCAGCGGAATGAAAGTAAAGATCGCCGGCAAGACAGGAACGGCTCAGCAGAGTAAATTGCATGCCAACCATGCATATTTCGTCTCTTATGCACCGTACAAGAATCCTGAAATATCTGTAACTTGCGTAATACCTAACGGTTTTACATCATCCAATGCTGCACAGACGGCAAGAGATGTTTATAAATATTACTTTAGTAAGAACAAAAAGAAAGTATCCGGTAAGATTAAAATGCCGGAATCCAATACAACGCATACGGATTAATCTATCGTATGAGGAATGGAGGAGATCTATGAGTGAATTAGTAGCAATGAAAGGCACCAAGTCAGGCATTGTTATTGTACTGAACGAGGAAGCTGCGTTTGAAGAACTTAAGCAGGCCGTCAGCGAGAAATTTAAGGAGTCAGCAGCCTTTTGGGGAGAAGCGACGAAAGCAGTATCTTTTCAAGGGAAAAAGCTGAGCGATGATGAGAAGATGCAGCTGGTAGACTGTATTCAGGAAAATTGCCATTTACTGATTCCGTGTATCATGGAAGAGGACGAGGCTTTGGAGACAGCATTTCAAAATAGCATAGAAAACAGACAGGAAGAGATTGACTACAGTACAGGACAGTTTTTCAAAGGAAATCTTCGCTCCGGACAGGTGTTGGATGTGGAAACCAGCATTATCATCATTGGAGATGTCAAAGCAGGGGCAAAAGTAGTTTCTAAGGGGAATGTGATCATTCTTGGATCCTTAAAGGGCAATGTATATGCAGGATCTTCTGGAAATACGAATGCGTTTGTTGTTGCACTGGATATGGATCCGGTGCAGATCCGTATCGCAGATACGATTGCACGTTCCCCGGATAAGCCAAGAAAGAAGAAAGAAAAAGAAACCAAGATTGCATTTTGGGAAGATGGAAATATTTATATTGAACCATTGGATAAAGATGTGATGGGGGATATTCGATTGTAATTTCGTGATTTTTCACGAAAAAAGTGGATTTCCTTATCGCTTTTTGGTACAATATAATTTGCGGGATTGTGTCAGCATACGGGCATGATCCGGAATTATAGAAGTAATAGAGTAATCAAGACAGAGTGGCGTATGCAGAAATGAGGTAAACAATGGGTGAAGTAATCGTAATTACATCCGGTAAAGGTGGTGTAGGTAAGACAACAACTACGGCAAATGTCGGAACCGGTCTTGCTATGTTGGGCAAAAAAGTAGTATTGATCGATACGGATATAGGACTTCGTAACTTAGATGTAGTTATGGGACTGGAAAACCGTATTGTGTATAATCTGGTTGATGTTGTTGAGAACAACTGCCGTATTAAGCAGGCGTTGATCAAAGACAAGCGCTATCCAAATCTTTACCTGCTGCCATCCGCACAGACTAAGGATAAAACAGCTGTTACACCAGAGCAGATGAAAAAACTTGCAGACGATCTGAAAGAAGAATTTGATTACATATTAATGGATTGCCCGGCGGGTATAGAGCAGGGATTTAAAAATGCGATTGCAGGAGCAGACCGTGCATTGGTTGTAACGACACCGGAGGTGTCTGCTGTCCGTGATGCAGATCGTATCATTGGTCTGTTAGAGGCAAATGAGATTGGATCTACTCACTTGGTAGTTAACCGTTTGCGTACCGATATGGTCAAAGAGGGAAACATGATGTCAAGCGAAGATGTTGTTGAAATCCTGGCCGTTGATCTGATCGGCGTTGTGCCGGATGATGAAAATATTGTTATTTCAACCAATCAAGGTGAGCCGCTCGTTGGTAAAGACTGTCAGGCAGGACAGGCATATATGAATATTTGTCATCGTATTTTGGGCGAGGAAGTGCCTTACTTGAATCTGGAAGCAACTAATGGATTGTTCCAGAAGTTAAAGGCAATTTTTAAGAAATAATATTACTGCGCATATAGCGTATGGAGGAGAAGATATGAGTATTTTTTCAAATTTTTTTAAGAGTTCCGGTTCAAGCAGTGATATTGCTAAGAATCGACTAAAAGTTGCCATTACTTCTGATCGCGCTGTTTGCTCTCCAGAGTTAATGGATCAGATGAAAAATGACATCATTCAGGTGATATCCAAATACTTGGATATTGATACGGATGAGTTAGATATCAAAATGGCAAAAACAGAAGTTGGGTCAGAGACAGTCAATGCATTGTTGGCTAATATTCCGATCAAAGGATCCAGAAATTTCCGCAAGTAAAGAATCTGAATAGGTTCGGCTGCGGATAAACTGTTGACACAAAATTGAAACATGCTGGGTAAATGGGGATGAATTTAAGATGATAAATCGTATCAAACAATATGACTGGAAGCGTTACAATATTTCTCTTCTTGGTGTTGTACTGGTGTTATGTATGATCAGTGCATTTGCAGTTCGACTGGCAGGTGGAGAAGATGATGGAATGTCTTATATGAAGGGCCAGATCATGGGAATCTGCATGGGAATCGTGATCATTGCCATTTTGTCGGTATTAGACTATCATTTTATCTGTCAGTTTACAGCAATATTTTATGTAATAGGTGTTATACTTGTTTTGGCTACGTATACGCCGCTGGGAACTAACAATGGTACAGATGCCAAGCGCTGGATTCGTATGCTGGGACTGACATTTCAGCCGACAGAGTTAATGAAGATTATATTTATTTTGACGCTGGCAGTTTTCTTAGTAAGGCGGTCCAGTAAAATGTCCCAGGTCAAAACATTAGTATTGACGTTAGTAATAACAGCAGTTCCAATGTTATTGATCTTAAAACAGCCTGACCTAAGTTCCAGTCTGGTCGTTGCATTTATCATGGTCGTAATGATATTTGCAGCGGGGTTGTCCTATCGCATTATAGTGCCGATCATATTGCTGTTTGTTCCAATCGGTATTGTAGGTGCTTGGTATATTCAGCAGCCACATAATGGACTGTTGATAGGGTATCAGTATAATCGAATCATGTCATGGCTGTATCCGGATACCTTTCCAAACTCGGAGAAATATAATTATCAGCAGCTGCACTCTATTCGAGCAATAGCCTCGGGCAAAATATATGGCAAGTTTTTGCAAGATGGCGGAGATGCTAAAGTCGGTAGAAACTATAGCAGCGTAGGTGTACGTGAGAGTGATTTTATTTGGTCTGTCATTGGAGAAGAGTTTGGTTTCCTGGGCTGCTGTTTGATCTTGATACTGCTTGCGATTGTGATCTTTAAGTGCTTTAGTGTGGCTGGAAAGGCACAGGATTTATTGGGGAAGATGATTGCAATGGGAGTAGCATCTATGTATATGTTTCAGGTATTTGCAAATATAAGTGTTGCAACATTTATGTTCCCAAATACCGGACTTCCATTACCGTTTCTGAGCAATGGACTGAGTTCGATGTTATCATCCATGATCGGAATAGGTTTGATCATGAATATCAGCATACAACCTGCCAAATCCAGCAAAGGTGGATTTTCTATGCGTAATATGTATGGAAGTGATGCAGAGCGGGACATTGATATGGATCTAGAATTATAGCGGGATATATTTCCTAAAAATACTTTGATAGAATTAAAGGGGTGAACAACATATGAATATTGGGTTGGTAGCGCATGATGCAAAGAAAATATTAATGCAGAACTTTGCAATTGCTTATCGCGGAATATTGAGTAAGCATGATATATATGCAACGGGAACGACAGGTCGGTTGATCGAGGAGGTAACAAATCTGTCGGTGCATAAATATCTTGCCGGTCACTTGGGTGGTGAACAGCAATTGGCATCACAGATCGAACATAACGAGATAGATATGGTGATTTTTTTGCGGGATCCGTTATCTCCAAAGTCACATGAACCGGATGTAAATACAGTGATCCATTTGTGTGATACCTATAATATTCCGTTTGCAACGAATTTGGCAACAGCAGAACTACTTGTCAAAGCATTAGACCGTGGAGATTTGGAATGGCGCGAAGTGCTTAGAAAAGAAGGGTTGGCAGAATGAGAAATACAATACAAAAATACGGCAGATTGACCGCATTATTTTTAGCGGTTACATTGTGTGTTTCCGGATGCGGTTCATCCGGAGAGAGCAGCTTGAATTATCGCCCTCAAATGCAAACAGGTACTGTAGTGGCAAGTGGCGGTGCATACTCTTTGGATTATCTTTCACAAGATATCTGTGTGATTCCTAAAAATAAACAGTCCAAAGAGGGCAGTGATAGTGTTATGACAGCGGGAGCATCAATGATCGTAAATGATACGAAGCAAAAGATGCTATTTTCCAAAAATATTTATGATAGAATGTATCCGGCAAGCATTACTAAGATTGTTACAGCACTTGTTACTTTGAAATACGGTAATTTAGATGATACAGTCACATTTAGTCATGATGCAGCCAATATTACGGAATATGGTGCTAAGTTGTGCGGTTTTAAAGAAGGAGATAAGATCGTATTGCGTGATCTTTTGTATTCTTTTTTGGTCTTTTCGGGAAATGATGCAGGAGTAGCCATTGCAGAACATGTTGGTGGTAGTGTTGAAAAGTTTGTTGATATGATGAATGACGAAGTGAAAGATCTTGGCGCAATTGATTCGCATTTTGTCAACCCGCATGGACTGCATGACGATAAGCATTATACTACCGTATATGACCTGTATTTGGTTTTTCATGAATTATTGCAGTATGATACATTTATGGATATTATTAATCAACCAAATTATAAGGCAAAATATACTGACAAAGACGGCAAAAAACATACGAAATATTTTAAGACGACAGATCGCTATTTGATCGGAACAGCAACAGCTCCGAAAGGTGTAAAGGTTATTGGAGGTAAGACCGGAACAACGCAGAAGGCGGGTTCTTGTTTGATCTTGTATTCAAAGGACAAAGAGGGCAATGGCTATATATCTGTTGTCTTGAAAGCAGTCGGTGGAGAAAGCCTATATCTGCAAATGAATAAACTGTTAGAATATATAAAATAACACAACAGCAGCTTCGCACATCCGAAGCTGCTGTTGTGTTACATATTGCTTATTATGTCAGCAATATGTAATGGTATTTTGCAGCCGATAAGCTAACTTATTCTGCCAGCAGCGAACTAAGATAATTGCCGAAGAACGCAGAGTTTTTATGTGATTTCTTATTTTGTTATGTCTCTGATCACGTGCACATATTCAATATGCGGTTGAATCTGGCGAAGCGCTTTATATTGTGGAGCCTCTTCTTGCTGCAATGCATCCAGTGCAAGTTGATACACTCGATGTTCATTCGCCCACCACACTATATATTCCAGTAATTGGTAAGATTCCTGTTCTGAAATGTTGTTACGGATTCCTTGCAAAACCCGGATTCCCACGCTGTCTCCTTGGGGAAGCAGACAGTCCAATAACCGTTCCAGCTTAAATCCGCTCACATCTGCCTGCAAATCCATCTTCTCGCCGTGCAATTGACAGGAAAAGCTGTCAATTGTCAAAATACTCTCATCGTCTTTCCCATCTGTACCTGCAACGCCTGCCAGCCAATGATTGACCGCCTCCGTCGCTTCACGAGATAAATTACGATTGACCGCCGGGACACTAAGCACATTCAATGCAAGCTGCAATTCTGCCTGGCATGGTATTCTCTTAACCAAAGAGCCCGCAACCTTTTTGAACATTTTCTTAGGACCGGATTCCTCCGGCCGATACTTCTGTATCTGCTCTGCAACAAAACATTGCAGCCCTTTTGCATCATACGAGGAAATCTGCACCTCAACCTTCAATCGCTCTTCCATGAAATCATGCCTCCTCTTCCGGATAAACAATTCCCCACTCGCGGCGCAAACTTGTCATGATCTCCATGACCTCTTCCGTATACTCTGCATATATGTGCGATGTATCTCCTTGGATCGCCATTTCCATATCCTGCAATTCATACATAAGTGCATCCTCATGCGCACCGGCACGCACTGTCTCCTTCGTTCCGTCAACATAAGTGATCACCGCTTCCTCTGCGCGCGGATACTCCATGATCTCAATATAACCTTTTTCGCAGGAAATCATTCCCCTTTTGGGCTGCTTCGAATGCAAACTCAATGCCACTGTTGCCATTTGCGCTTCTGCATTTTTGAGTACGAAAACCGATGACTCGTCCACTCCGGTCGGTGCCGGATTATACTGCGAAAGCACGACGTCCGGTTTAGACTCCATAAACCACCGCACAAACGACAAAGCATATACACCGATATCAAGCATCGCACCGCCAGCAAGATTACGATTGAAAAATCGATTTTGCATATCGTATTCCTTAAAACTGCCAAAGTTCATCGTTATAAGATTCACCTTGCCAAGACGTCCGGAAGCCAAAATCTCACGTAATTTACGATACAGCGGCATATGATAGATCGTCATTGCCTCCGCCAAGATCAGCTTCTTTTCCTTTGCTAACGCACGTACTCGTTCCAGCTCTGCGCTATTTAATGTGATCGATTTCTCCGCCAAAACATGCTTGCCGCCACGTAAGGCTTTCTCCATAAACGGCAAATGCGTATTGTGGGGCGTTGTAATGTATATCACGTCCACATCCGGATCGGTAAACATTTCCTCAAAATCATCATACACTTTCTCGATCCCATACTTCTCAGCAAACGCAACAGCTTTCGAGTGCGTGCGGTTGCCCACCGCATAAATGTTGCGTCCACCCTTTGCCAACGCAGCCGCCATCTCATTTGCAATCACACCTGTCCCAAGAACCGCCCACTTAATCTCTGCCATAAGTTCTCTCTTTCCTTTGAATCCTCAATGTATGTTGTGGCACCAGTCACCACAGACACTGCAGCATCAGCCACCACACGTCGCAGCACCAGTTACCACAGACACCACAGCGTCAGTCACCACAGACACTGCAACATCAGTCACCGCCGTTACTGAGTACAGCCACCACTTTCCCATTCTTCATATAAATTTCACCGGCATATCCACCATTGTAATACTTGCCGACATTCTCTATCTGTGAATAGTAAATCTTTAACTCCTTCATGTACTTCTTGACCGATTTCTTGGACACACGACGATATTTTCGTTTCTCCCCATCTAACGGAAACAATACATCTGTGTAATAAAATCGGCATTTTTTCGATAACTTCAACGTAATCTTTTTCTTCAAAAAATAAGGATCGGCACTGTCGAAATATCCTTTTTGCGGACGAACCACAATGCGCTCACCCGTCATCTTCACAATTTGATATTGCGTAGCTTCATCCTTGCGATTGGTTCCTTTCGTATAATGCTTCTTTCCCTTCGTAAGCGATGCCTCCCGATACACTTTCACACCCTTCTTGTACATAAACATCTTGTACGCAGATGCAGAAGCTTCCGCTCCAACTGTTGTCACGCAAATACATACGATCACCAGCATTGTCAAAATCTTAGAAATTTGTTTGTTCATGGTGAACCTCCATTCTCCCAGATCCGCTTAGAGCGAATCCCAGGGCATACTGTTTGCTTTGTTGCTTGCTCTATTATTGTGTGGATCGTACGAAAATCCATACACAGTAATTATAGTTATATATTAACAGGCAGGCGGAGGATTAGCAAATGAAAATCTAGTGGCACTACCATTGCGCATCCAAAAAACAGACTATCCGATTGTCATTGTTCTAATTATAGAATATAATATTTTTATTATATCAACTTCCATTATGGTACATGATACAAGCTATAGAAAGTATGGTGGAATCAATGAAAAACAATTATTATGATTCAACAATTTTATACTATAATCGCAATGCCGCTGAGTTTTGCGACAACACAGTCAACGCAAATATAACTCAAATTCAGGATTTGTTTCTTTCCAAACTCGAAAAGAATTCTTACATTCTGGATTTTGGTTGTGGATCAGGTCGAGACACGAAATACTTCCTCGAACTCGGTTTTCATGTAGATGCCGTTGATGGTTCTGAAGAACTCTGCCGGCTGGCAGAAAAATATACGGGAATCGAAGTGAAACAAATGTATTTTCAAGAACTATCCGAAATCGATAAATACGATGGCATTTGGGCGTGTTCATCAATTTTACATTTGCCGCACAATGAACTGACTGACGTGCTGAAGAAAATGACCAAAGCCCTAAAACAAGGAGGGGTTATATACACATCATTTAAGTATGGCACTTTCGAAGGAGTAAAAGATGGAAGATATTTTACATATATGACAAAAAAATCCTTTGATATTTTTATTCAAGAATTTAAAGAATTAACGATAGAAGAAGAATGGATTACTGCTGATGCCAGACCAGGAAGAGGTGATGAAAAATGGCTCAATTTAATTTTACGAAAAAGCTAGACATTGACGAAACGCAAATAGAACAGACCGACGTCATGACCGGTGACAATAATAGAAACCGCTATTTATATTACCAGTTAAAATTAAGTATGTTACATGCTAAGAAAATTGATATTATCGTTTCCTTTCTCATGGAGTCCGGAGTCAGGCTCATTTTAAATGACCTAAAAACAGCTCTTGACAGGGGTGTGCAGATCCGGATCTTAACCGGAAATTATCTCGGAATTACGCAACCCTCAGCCTTATATCTATTAAAAAACGAACTTGGAAATCGCGTAGACATGAGATTCTATAACGACAAACATCGTTCATTCCATCCGAAAGCATACATTTTTCATTACGAAAATTACGAAGACATATATATTGGTTCTTCCAACATATCACGCAGTGCCCTCACTTCCGGAATTGAATGGAATTATCGTCTTAACAGCCAGGACAACCATAAAGATTTTGTGTTATTCTATGACACATTTCAGGATTTGTTTGAAAATCACTCTATCATAATTGATGATAATGAATTGAAACGATATTCAAAAAATTGGCATAAGCCGGCTGTATCCAAAGATTTAGCAAGATATGATGCTGTTGAGGATAATTCCGATACGCCGGTAAGAAAACTATTCCAGCCAAGGGGGCCACAGATCGAAGCCTTGTACGCCTTAGCAGATAGCAGGTCAGAAGGCGCCACAAAGGGGTTAGTCCATGCCGCTACAGGCATTGGAAAAACGTATTTGGCAGCATTTGATTCTGCTAAATACCAGAAAGTCTTATTCGTTGCACACCGAGAAGAAATATTAAAGCAAGCTGCCATATCATTTAGAAATGTCAGACAATCAAACGACTACGGATTCTTTTATGGTAAGCAGAAAGATAAAGATAAGTCTGTAATATTTGCATCTGTTGCCACGCTTGGCAGGAGTGAATATCTGACGGAGAATTATTTTGCCCCGGATTATTTTGATTACCTGATTATTGATGAATTTCATCATGCAGTAAATGATCAATATCAGAGAATAATAAATTATTTTAAGCCCAAGTTTTTGCTAGGTCTTACAGCAACACCGGAAAGATTGGACGGCAAAGACATTTACGAAATATGCGACTACAATGTTCCATATGAAATTTCATTAAAAGAAGCTATTAATAAAGGGGTTCTCGTTCCTTTTCATTACTATGGCATATATGACACTGTTGATTACTCCTCTATTCACTTGGTAAGGGGCCATTATGATGAAAAACAACTCGACAAAGCCTATATAGGAAATAAAGATCGTTATGACCTGATATATAAATATTATAAAAAATACCCTTCAAAGAGAGCGTTGGGTTTTTGTTGTTCTCGAAAACATGCAAATGAAATGGCTAAAGAATTTTGTGCCCGAGGTATAGATGCTGTGGCTGTATATAGTAATACCAACGGTGAACCTTCTGAAGAAAGAAATATCGCCATACAGAAGTTGAAAAGCCAGGAAATTAAAGTGATCTTTTCCGTTGATATGTTCAATGAAGGTGTTGACATACCAGATCTTGATATGGTTATGTTTTTAAGACCCACCGAATCTCCTGTTGTCTTTTTACAGCAATTAGGACGTGGACTTAGGATCAGCAACGGAAAAACATACCTAAATGTGCTTGACTTCATAGGAAATTACGAAAAAGCCGGACGGGTACCTTTGTTGTTAACAGGCGGAGGAGATTCTAATAAGAACGCTCCAACTGATCTTTCCAACATAGAATATCCAGATGACTGTATTGTAGATTTCGATATGCGCTTAATTGACCTATTTAAGAAATTAGATCAAAAATCCCTTACGGCAAAAGAGCGGATAACACATGAATTTTATCGCGTTAAAGAAAAGCTCGATGGCAAGATTCCTACACGTATGCAATTATTCACCTATATGGATGATGATGTTTACCGATATTGCATAACGCATGCCAAAGAAAATCCATTCCGGCATTATTTGGAATTTTTGGAGAAGTTGCACGAGCTCTCTGAGACAGAGGAAACACTTTGCTCAGGTTTGGGCAAGGACTTTCTGACATTAATTGAAACAACAGATATGCAGAAGGTCTATAAAATGCCTATTCTTTATAGCTTTTTTAATCATGGGAATGTACGATTAGCTGTCAAGGATGACGAAGTTCTTGCAGCATGGAAAGACTTTTTTAATACCGGCAAAAACTGGAAAGATTTTGCCGCGGACATTACATATGATGAATACAAATCTATAACAGATAAGCAACATTTGCGCAAAGCCAAAAGCATGCCTATTAAATATTTGAAGGCTTCGGGAAAAGGTTTCTTTGTCGAAAAAGACGGCTTTGCACTTGCAATTAGAGATGACCTAAAAGATATCGTAAAAAACGATGCTTTTATAAAACATATGCATGATATTTTGGAATACAGAACCATGGAATATTACCGCAGAAGATATCTGGAGAAAATATAAGCTCGAATCCCAGAAAGACGGTATCCAAGATCGCGAGCAGGATCTAAGTCTTTGCTCGCGATCAAGAATACCGTCCTCTATGTCATCACACTATTACTATAATCAATGTCAAAAATCATAAAAAATCATCAAAATCATCAGGATCCAAACCTGCATCATCCAAAGCCTCGAGTCTTTCCTCCTCATCCATTAACCGAAAATCATCCGGATCAATATCAGCATTCAGTAAATCTATTTCCAGTCCATCATGAAATTCCTCATCCACATCGCCGTCAAGACCACTTTCCAGCCCAAACGACCCAGAGGTCGGACCCAAACCTCCGATTCCATCATTCATTTCACGTTCCTCATCATTCGTACACATAAGATCGTCTGCAAGCAGGCTCTCAACTTCATCAACATGACCGTCCCTGTCCAAATCTTCCCAACCAAAAAAATCCATAGTATTCTACCTACCTTTCCCTGTTAATCAGAACATTGATTTCCCTCGATTTCCTCAAATATTTTGTCCAGCTTTGTTCTTTTCTTAAAATTGCGCAACATCTTCTTATCATGTCTCACAATATAACTGACCACCTCACGAAAATCCTTTGTTTCCAATTCCTGGTCGTGATAATTTTCAGCAAATTTCTTGTGTGTTTTCTGTGCTGTCCCCTTCGCCCATCGATAATTCTCGTGGCGTAGATTGACAACCTCATCTCCTCGCAAAAATATGTTCCAACGTCCACATGCTGAGCGAATAAAAACTACATTGTCTGTTATATTATATATAAGCTCATAACGGTCACATATTTCTCTAATCTCATCGTCGGTAAGCATGACACATCACCTCCTCACGATTCCATCTACTTATAAATTATAGCACAAAAGTGGACGGAAATTTTTATAATTTTGTTATCCACTTTGCCATCCATTATTTCATCAATCTCCCGCCTCACTTCAAAAGCTTTCTTATTTCCTTCTCATTCTGCTTGGTAAAATCAGAAAGTTCATAGGAACGTATACGTTCCTTAACCAGATTCGGAATGACAAAACCATTTTTTACAAGTGTTGCAAGACGATTAATTACCGTCTTATTTGTAACCTTAAGCTCTTTGCTGACTTCGATCGGCGTGAACTCTCTTTTGTAGTTCTTCATGAGCAGCAAGAGCAATTCCTTCTCTTTCCCTTTTAGATACGAAAGGCTTCCTTCCAATTCTTCGTTGTTTGAACTCTCTGACAATTCGCAAACCTTATTTGAGTATAGCAGCACCATGCGAAGAAAATAATTGATCCAAATCTCAGGATGCGGAGGATTCTCTCGTCCCGAATAATACAGTGCAGGCAGCCCCATCTGGATTGATTCATAGTATTCATCAATATCATATGCGAAGTACTCTTCTAATGAGCCAATTCCGTTAAAACCATATCCGTTGATATCTAAAATATATCCCGAGAGCAGCCTTGCGGTCCGCCCATTTCCATCTTCAAATGGATGAATTGTTACAAGCTGATAATGCACTACAGCTGCAATTATGAGCGGATGATCATCTGTTTCATTCACATATTCCACCAATTCATCCAACAGATCCGGTATATCAATATATTCCGGAGGAATATAATCAGGATTCCCTGTTTGTGAATCATATACAGCAAATAATACTCCGGGGGGCATTGGTCCTCGAAGTCCGATTTTTTCTTTTGAAGCTCCCTTTTCAACATACTTCTGTACATCCAATATCAGTTTCTTGGAAAACCTCTCCTTCTTTGCCGCTTTCTCTTCCAAATAATTCAGTGCCAGGAAATAATTACGAACCTCCTGCTCCGGTTTAAGATAGTGTTTTCGTTCATCGCTATCTATAACCTCATCCACCTGCTTCTCCGATAAAGGATTTCCCTCAATTTTAGTAGATGCATAGGAACTTTTCTTCTTTGAAATTTTCCGCAACTTACTTGCTACCGCAATAGGCAACGAAACCTCTGATGCTTTATACCTGTTTTTATCTATCTCCGTAATATACTTTAATATTTCATTTGACAAAGTTACTTTAATCATAAAAAAGCACCCTCCTGATACGTATATTATATCAAACATCAATTAGCCTTTTATCAAACTCACAAATCCGCTCTTTCAGAACTTATTCGCTTGTTTCACAAGCTTATTTGCTCGTTAATGATCCAAGAAAAACAACTGTCTGCTTCGCATCCGCTTGTTTTTCTCTGAGGCTCATTATATCACGAGAGTGCTAATTTTTCCATTAAAATTACACTATTTTTTCACTATTTTACATTTCTACAGTAAGCGCCTAATCTGCCCACGGATTGCACCCCTCACAAATCCATGCCATAATCGAAGTGTCTAAAATTAAAAACGATCACTCCAACAATCGTGAAGTTTCTCATTCAATGCTGGAGACGTTTACTACAACACCAACATTATCTTCCACAAGTTCTCCTGCTATACGAAGCCATCTTTTATATATTCAATTGTTCCTATAGCATGAGTGTTAACATTAACAACACGCATGCCAATAAGCCTGCTCGTATCCATCTTCTCACCTCTTTACATTAGTTCCTTCAACTTCATCATTTCATCCTCAGTCAAAGTTACACCTTTTCCCATTTTCTCATGTTCCGGTGCCCAGTCTCTGTAACCAATGGTAAATACGCCATTGCTAAAGTATATTTGAGCACCATACATTTCTACATCATTCTCAAATTGCTGGCTGACTTCATCTATGAGAACAAAGGTTTGAGCACCATACATTTCTACATCATTCTCAAACTAGCGCTAATACCACAACAATAGATGGGGGGTTTGAGCACCATACATTTCTACATCATTCTCAAACGCGGTATCAACCGCCAACCGTAACAAGTCAGTTTGAGCACCATACATTTCTACATCATTCTCAAACAGTGGACATAACCGCCCTACCGAATGAAAGTTTGAGCACCATACATTTCTACATCATTCTCAAACACCAGTCTGTTCCCATCCTTTACTAAAGCAGTTTGAGCACCATACATTTCTACATCATTCTCAAACGCTGTCCTCTTCGCTTTTATCTTTCTTTACGTTTGAGCACCATACATTTCTACATCATTCTCAAACTGCGTTTCTGCTATATGATTTCTGCCCATGGTTTGAGCACCATACATTTCTACATCATTCTCAAACACAAAGCAGACCAGGGATTCTTTATCAATCGTTTGAGCACCATACATTTCTACATCATTCTCAAACTCAATTCTAGTTATCAATTACAATCCCAGGGTTTGAGCACCATACATTTCTACATCATTCTCAAACGAACGCGCCAAGCAACGCGAATTTTTGGAAGTTTGAGCACCATACATTTCTACATCATTCTCAAACCGACACTGAGACAACCGGCCTCGATCCTGAGTTTGAGCACCATACATTTCTACATCATTCTCAAACCCCTCATACATTTTCGCCCGATACTCCCTTGTTTGAGCACCATACATTTCTACATCATTCTCAAACCTAATGTCTTTATCTGCAAAATCATCTTCCGTTTGAGCACCATACATTTCTACATCATTCTCAAACTCTGATTTGCATTATTATCTAAATAACCATAGTTTGAGCACCATACATTTCTACATCATTCTCAAACTCGTACGTGTCGATCTGTCCGACTTTCATTGTTTGAGCACCATACATTTCTACATCATTCTCAAACTCTAGATGTTCCCGAATGAATTGAAATTCAGTTTGAGCACCATACATTTCTACATCATTCTCAAACCCACCATTTAGCATATTAGACACTAAACAAGTTTGAGCACCATACATTTCTACATCATTCTCAAACAACTAATGCAGAATCAACCAAATTCCGTAGTTTGAGCACCATACATTTCTACATCATTCTCAAACCGCAAATATTTATAGTCGCCTTTTGTGAAAGTTTGAGCACCATACATTTCTACATCATTCTCAAACATAATACGCTATTTCCATTTTGTGCAATAGTTTGAGCACCATACATTTCTACATCATTCTCAAACCAGTATCGGGTGTGCCGAAAAATAACGCCAGTTTGAGCACCATACATTTCTACATCATTCTCAAACAAGATCTGCTTCGCCAAGAATTTAATATTTGTTTGAGCACCATACATTTCTACATCATTCTCAAACGAACAGGAATAGCCGGATCTCTTCATTTTTGTTTGAGCACCATACATTTCTACATCATTCTCAAACACTTAGTCTTAACCTACAAGCAAGATTTAGTTTGAGCACCATACATTTCTACATCATTCTCAAACTTGATGAGTTTACAAGCTATAACTACACCAGTTTGAGCACCATACATTTCTACATCATTCTCAAACGCTTGTAGAATCCTCTGTGGTGTCTACTCTGTTTGAGCACCATACATTTCTACATCATTCTCAAACTATCCACTTGCTCAATACTTCGTATCTCACGTTTGAGCACCATACATTTCTACATCATTCTCAAACCATTTTCAATACAAAAATATAAGCGTATTTGTTTGAGCACCATACATTTCTACATCATTCTCAAACAAAAACTTGCAAGCGTAATCGAAGGGAAAAGTTTGAGCACCATACATTTCTACATCATTCTCAAACGAGCATGCACAGGGGGTAGTAGCTGGTGTTGTTTGAGCACCATACATTTCTACATCATTCTCAAACACATCTACATATTCATTAGTGCCTGTTACAGTTTGAGCACCATACATTTCTACATCATTCTCAAACTGTCTCCAAAACTGAAACGCAAAAAGGGGCGGTTTGAGCACCATACATTTCTACATCATTCTCAAACTTAAGGTGCCCGGAAAAAAGTCAGGAAAGAGTTTGAGCACCATACATTTCTACATCATTCTCAAACTTAAAGCGCCAACTTTCGCAACGTGTGATGGTTTGAGCACCATACATTTCTACATCATTCTCAAACAATGGCAAAAAGCACCGACAATAAAGCCTCGTTTGAGCACCATACATTTCTACATCATTCTCAAACTTGGTTTTTCCAGTATTAAGTAATCTGTGTGTTTGAGCACCATACATTTCTACATCATTCTCAAACGGAGCATTTAGCAAGGCAACAACACTGATTGTTTGAGCACCATACATTTCTACATCATTCTCAAACCTACAAGCGTGAGCAGGGCCTCGTGTACCAGTTTGAGCACCATACATTTCTACATCATTCTCAAACTAGAGAGGTTCCGCTCTGGAGATATAAACGGTTTGAGCACCATACATTTCTACATCATTCTCAAACACAAATGCAGACATAGTTGTTTCATTCGTAGTTTGAGCACCATACATTTCTACATCATTCTCAAACTACGTTCTGCGATAGCTGATCTATCACCGGTTTGAGCACCATACATTTCTACATCATTCTCAAACCCATCTGCATATTGATAAGCGTAGCGTTTCGTTTGAGCACCATACATTTCTACATCATTCTCAAACAAGGAAGGATACTATCAGACGAAAATCAAAGTTTGAGCACCATACATTTCTACATCATTCTCAAACGTCGTTGACCGCGTATACCGGGTACTGCTCGTTTGAGCACCATACATTTCTACATCATTCTCAAACCGGAGTGGGTAGAACAAACAGCCCTTGCTAGTTTGAGCACCATACATTTCTACATCATTCTCAAACTGATCTGATGAAAAACCGAATTTTTCACGCGTTTGAGCACCATACATTTCTACATCATTCTCAAACTTGGATATGGTGCTGGTTATTACTAAAGTGGTTTGAGCACCATACATTTCTACATCATTCTCAAACTCGCACATCACGATTCCGTATGCTTCTTCCGTTTGAGCACCATACATTTCTACATCATTCTCAAACACGCAACCGAGATGCGCTGGAGAAAAGATGGTTTGAGCACCATACATTTCTACATCATTCTCAAACTGTGTCGTACAATTCCGAATAACTAAGTCTGTTTGAGCACCATACATTTCTACATCATTCTCAAACGCTTTCTGCAGCGTATATCGGAATGGAATTGTTTGAGCACCATACATTTCTACATCATTCTCAAACGATGTGATTAAGTCTGCCGAGAACGGCGAAGTTTGAGCACCATACATTTCTACATCATTCTCAAACCTCAAATTAGAAAATGAAATGCCATCACTAACATAAAATGTATCTCTGCTGTGCTCAAACACACTTATCTAAATAATAGTATAACGAGATCTTTCTCTTTTTTCAATAGATTTCACAGTTATCCTTATCAATAATATACCACTTCTCACCATCTATTCTACTGTCAATATAATGTTCCATTAATAAAACATTCCATTCTCGACAGCACACTTCTGAATACAATAATTTCATTTCTTCAGCAGAAAAGTATTGTCTTAAATTCCAGAATATTAATAATTTTGGCTTTATCAATTCCTGGAGCAATATACAATATTGCAATAACCGCTCCAAGTCCGTTTCATATTCAGTAACTAATTGAATACCCATAGCTTTCGCCAAACTCGAATAATCAAGTTCCTCATTGATACTGAACTCAAACGAATACTCCACCTCTAGATTACCAAAGAATGTTTGGATATGTGTGTTTAGCTCCTGCCCCTCTCTCCAATGCATTTCGTTCACTGCTTTTTCTGCAAAAGATTTCAAAAAGGCAGTAACCAGCTTTCTTTGATTAACATCTAGCTGCAATGGATTAAATATCATTTCCATGACTTTGCTGATTTTTAATTCTTTATCACCTTCCGACAATACCCAGTTACCGCTATCACCACTTTGCTGAAATATTAATTCCTTTTGAATCTCCCGCCATCTTACCGGCGATTCTACAACACACACTGGTATCAGAGAATCAGCCTTTCCAAATTCTATATCGAAATGAACATCCGGATGTGTTAATTTCAAACATCCCCCTCCCCTCTTTTACCGTGATTACAGTATAATTAACCGTTCATCACTCTGAATCACTTCACTTGTAACTTCCCCGACCAAAAGTTCCATTCGACCATACTGTTTTTCGGTAATCGTCAACATTTGCACCAACCCTTCAGGAGGTTTGTTTTTGCGAACATTATCTTCAATCCTTTGAGCTATGCTGGTATTTAATGCTAACTTGCTATAGATTGACTCCTGCTGCATGACAAACCCACTCTTCAGCAAATATTTCCGAAATCTCGTATATTCTCGTCGCTGCGCACTTGATAGTACAGGAAGGTCGAACATTACTATCACTCTCATGTACCTATAACTCATAAGAATAAAAGGAAAGCTGCGCAATGTCCGACTCATTCAAAGCATCGAATACACTCTTAACATATTGCTTGATCGCATTTAGGATGACAAAATGTTTGCCTTCCATTATTACTTCTTCATTTAGCAAAGCAACTAATTTCATTTTTTGTTCATGCTCAAATTCTATTGGTTTCATTTCACATACCTTTCGATCGACAAGCACACGATACGGCTCCATTAGATCTGAACCCAAATTAAATTGGTTAAACATATTATCATGGAATAACCCCAGCTGCGTAATGTATCCATTCATTACAATTTCACGATTAATTGCAGAAAGCATCAGTGAATATCCATAATTCAATGCTGCGTTAATCGGGCAATCTTGACTCCGTGAGAAATCCATGCCAAACAATGCGTTAAAATATACTTTTGCAGCATGACCTTCACGATTAGTGGCATCATTCCATTGTATCTGTTGAACATAGTCTCTCAGCAGCGCAGCTTCCGTATTCTTCCCCCTTTCCAGCAAGAATTCCGCCTGCTTATTTATTTTCTCACGAACAATTTCCGTCCACACGGCTTCCTTCACAGACTGTGGCCACGTAATTTGTGTACGGATTTTATTGCTTGTATCATGTGAGCCATAATACGAAATCAACTCCGAGGATGGATTTCGCTTATGGTCACAAAATATCACTTTCACCTTCTGTCTCGTTAATTCCGCCAACAATCCAACTGTCAGCGATACAGAAGTAGCTTCCACAAGCAGAAGTGCTATTTCTGAAATATGTATCTTCTGCGTTTTCATCTCACTTCGTACCACTAAATATTGCAATTGCAAATCCAACTTTGCCGTGTTATGCACGACAACAATCCGCCAACTCATATCGTTTTTAGATCAATCACTTGTTCATAGAAACCTGTAATTGATTGGTTGATGATTTTTATATCTTCTAATTTTGATATATCATTATTAAGCACCAATATTCCCGCCTTCCCCGGTCCATCTATTAATTGCAAATTTGCAGCTTGACTGGCACATTGAAATAAATGTAGAATTTCCATTAATATCAGACATTTCTGCTCATTGCTCATAGATTGAAAAATCTCTTTTCCTTTTTCTATCTTTTCTATTTGCGCTGACAGCCTATGCCCATACAAGCTATTTCTTAGCTTATGCAGAAATTCATCATAGAGCTCTTCCAAGACTTCTTGTGTCACTTCACTTTTTTCGGATAGGACAGCCTCTTTATTCTCTTTATAGTCGGCACAATATTTGCCTATCTTCTTTACTATCAACTGCAACTCTTCGCTCAAAACCAGTTGATTTGCTCCCTTAAATAATAATTGCTTTCCTGTTCTTCCCGACAAATGCATCTTAAACCCATCCACGTCAAATAGCGTATTAATCTTTATCTTAAGTATTCGCACGTCTGGATTCACAAGACCGAGTTCCTCCTCGCAATATCGTCTACGAAGCTCCACAGATTCCTCTAAGCTTTTCGCCAAATATACCGGCACGAACTCAATCGTTCTCTTTCTCTCTCCCTTCTTACCATCGGATTCCACCAGCATAAAATAAGCACCACTTGCCTTATTATACGCTCCATATTTATCGCGCGAGCGGAGTCTCTCATCGGCACCTCCCTTGATTGGTATCTGTCCTTTCCCTTTCTTCAAAATATTTTGATCAAAAAGCCCTCCTTTCACTTCGTATGCTCTTCTGGTGAATAAAACATTATTCTTTCGCATCCATTTCTTTACAGTGCATATTGTCCCGTTATCTCCAGGAATCCATGCTGTTTCATTTCCACGTTTTACCGTTTCATTCTCAAACATTTTCTTTAAGTTGTATGTACGTCCCGGATTGTTGCGCACAAACCATGCCGCATCCTTTGTAAATTTTACATAGTATGTGTTGCCGACAACAATATTCAAATAGGCATCTTTGGCATGATGGAAATCATTCACCTCACGCACTTTGATCATGTCAAATTTATGCCGGAATTCACTAACTGCACGAGCTTTTGCATAAACGATTTCGGCATCAGGATATGCCTCTTCCAATAAATGCGCAACCGCTTTGGTACTCTGACGTGTCTCTACTAATTGTCTGGCAATAAAACCAGCCAACTCATCTTCACCAAATGGCTCTGTTCTTGTCAATCTCTTATATTTTTCTTTAGAGATCAATCCCTTTTTCAACAGCGTGCTCCATAATGCTTTTCCTGCTTTTCGGTATTCCTCAGGGACCGGGAATGTATCTGTCTTTTTGCTATTTAAATCTCTTTTGACCAATACGCGGTTGTCTATACTATCGTCCATAACCTTCGATTGTGGATATATATGATCAATATCATATCGGTTTGTGAATAACTCATCCAAATCAATGGCATCTCCGGAATACATACATCTTCCCATCTGCGAATAATATAAGAAAAGTTTGTCACTACGCAATGCATTGTCAGACTCCTTATTTGCCAGACGGTCGTATAATTCCGGTGCTTCCTTTTTGCAGGCTTTGTAAAGATCCAACAACTGGTTTCTTCTAGAAACTTTTCTCACGCCTTTTTCACCGGGCTCTCTTGCAACCTCGACAAAAATGCGTTTTGGTGCACCACCCATTATATTTGTAATTTCCCTTACAATTTTTATAGTTTGCCAAATTGGGCGCTTTACTGCAGGAGACACATAAAGCTCTTCAATGTCTTGATATTCTATCTCTCCTTTTTTCATCTGTCCGGCATTCCATTGCTCAATCTGCTTTGTATAATCGTATTTTCCACTTAAAAGTTTCATTAAGTTCTCATTCGTTTCCCAAAGCGCAGTGATGATATTCATTACTTCACCAGTCTCTTTATTGACTGATTCAATATTTTCCAAAAAGGTGCGCGACAATCTGCCCCACCCTGCATATTTTTTGTTGGCAAGCTGAGCAATCTGTTTGTCAGACAACATCGGATATTTTCTATGAATACGCTGTTTCAACATCTTTTGAGAATCTGCAAATAGCGTAATATCTCTAACAATATCCTCCTGCTCACTTTCCGAAAGGGCCCCCGTTCCAACGATCTGCTTAAAATCATGATACGCTTTCAACGAACTCTTAAAATTCTGATCAAATCCGGATAGTTCTTGTTCTTTAGAAATTACGCCGTTGATTCTAAGGTAATCCTTGACCTTTTTCCCTGTTACACGTTGGTATTTCTTGAAAACATTATTATAAATATCCTGCTTAAGTTCCGGAGCTATCAGTTCCCCATCAATGCGCAGATTATTTAGCTCGTTCAATACATTGAATTTCGCATACAACAATGATTCCTTCGGCAAAACATCCTCTCCGATCAGATACGTGCATTTATTCGTCATGCGTTCAATAAATTTCGTTGCACTTTCTTCCTCGTCAATCATTTCTGAAAAATTCCATGGATAAATTTTGCCTTCCTTTTTACGTACAGACCAGCTATGACCACCTTTATCTTGATGCGCCGTGTTCAAAGGTCCTACGTAGTACGGAATGCGGAAGCGGAATATCTTTTGTATTTTTTCCACTGGCGTATAACCATCTTGATCTTTCTCCAACAAAAACGGATAGAATTTCTGTGCGTTGTCCAATATTGCATTCAATTCATTCTCATGCAATTGATAAGGAATAACTCCATTATCGCGAATCATTTGTTTTGGAAATAATGTTCCAAGATCCATCTCTGCTTTTAACTCATCGATTATCTCTTGCCCCATTTCATCCACAGACAGACGATCCAGCTGCTTTTTTAAGAATTTATAAAAATCTTCCTGTGAACATTTTTTCTCAATCGGCTGTTTTTTTCCATTTTTCTTTGCCATGCCAATATAAGCACTATAATTTGCCTCATTTTTCTCAGACACACCAAAAACAGCCTCGTAAACTCCTTTATCCATCCGAAGAAGCTGCTTCACTTTCCGCAGATCATCACGGTGTTTCTCATAGGTTTTAACTTTTGCTTCCGACAAAAAGCGCGCATCCCCCAGTATATCATGCAATACCGTCCAATCATACACACCCTTTGCTGCTGCTATAAGCAAAAATCGATCCGCCAATACAGACTCTATTTCTACCTCTTTTTCTTCATAACCATTATCAGAAAAGCATATTTTCGAGATTTCTTCTTTATCCAACTCCGGATCAGCAAAAATATCACTTAGCTTTACGGTGCAACCCGTAATTAAAGCTGCTATCGCTTTCTCCTGTTTTTGCTTCTGCTTATCTGTTCCTACTATGAGCTTGCTGACCTGCGTCTTTTTATCTGATTTTGTGCATTGAGCATCACTCATAATGTGTTCCAATTGAGTCAACACTTCTTCTTGCGTCAAAGATTTCAGATCAATCTCTTGTTCTTCAGCCTGCTGCACTAATGCCTCAATCGCTGTTGAAAATTCTTTTACTTCTGATAATTTCTTGCCCTCAAACAGAAAATGTCCTCTATGCTTAATAATGTGATGCAATGCCAAATAAAGCAATCGAATATCGGGCTTATCTGTTGTATTCGTTGCCAACGCATAGCGCAAGTGAAAAATTGTCGGATATTTCTTATAATAGTCTTTATCTGTAAATCCATCATCTGCAAATAGTGCATACGGCAGCTCCGGCATGTTTCCATTGATGTCTTTCTTATCCTCATGCCAATACTTACTCTCTTTCATCCGCTGATAGAATCCCATGTCTTTCTTGCTAATCTCTTCCGCAAAGATTTCCTGCAATAAATGTAATCGATTTTTACGGCGCTCTGTTCTTCTTCGGGACGTTCGAAAGATTCTTCTTTCTTCGGCTGTCTTAGCAGACTCAAACAGGCGAATTCCCCATAATGCCTTACCATGACGTTTGATAATATTGTACGCTGAATCCGTCACTGCCCATCCTACAGAACCAGTTCCCATATCCAATCCAATATAGTACTCTTCAAATTTTTTCATAAAATCCTCCTTTTTCTCTTGACATGTCGTAGTTTATGCTTTATTATTGATGTCAGTTAAGTACCATACGTATTAACTACATCATAAGTTCAAATAAAAATTTATTCAAATCGCCTTCGGGCATCACAGTGTGTGATTTAATTGAACTTTAGGAACTCGCCTCGGCGAGTTTTTTTGTTGCTTGTTCATACCAGATCATCTCCTCCCCATCACTTCAATCTAAGAATCAGCACTTGTTATCCTTCATAGCCAATTCCATTTCCAGATCATCCGCAAAATATTGTCTCCTCATTCTTTGAATTTCCTTTTGTAGTTCACTGACAACTTCCTGCGGTGCAGCAATCTTAACCCCTTCTCCTAATCCTAACACCCATCCAAAAAAATTATTACTGACAACCACTTCAACTTTTGCTTGAAAGTGATCCTCATCCACCGGGCGAATTTTAACGTCTCTTCCAAATCTATCTACGATCACACCTATAAACCCATTTTGACAAAGCAGCGTGACCGATTCCTCTTTTCCCGAAAACATTCCAAAATGCTTCTCTGCGTAGTTTGCTATATTTCCCTGTGGAAATAACTTTTGACCTTTTCTTTTGCATTTCATCGGTTGAATACGTAACATCTTGTCGACTCGAAAATGCTTGACAAGCTCAGCCTTTGCGTCATATCCTACCATATAATAATTCTCATTATCCCAAATCAGCCCCCACGGAGATATTATGTATCTCTCTCCTTCGTGTCTTGGCTCCATCTCCTTTTTCAAATTCCACTGAAAATATTGAAATGAAATCATTACGTCTGCTGTAATTGCATTATGTATTTCATCTACATTATAGTAGATACTTTCGTTCATGGTTTTTATCCGACCGTGAACATATACCTGTTGATTTAACTGTTTCGCTTCGTATTGACTAACGTAACGTTCCAGTTTTTCTATAAGCTGGCTGGATTTCTTCTCTGTGATAAATTTAGAAGACTGTACTGCGTCTACCAAAAGTTTCAATTCTGCCAATTCCAAATTTCGATTTCCTACACAATAATATACATATCGTCCTATGTGCTTTTTTTCAATATCAATTCCAAACAATTGCAGAGCTTCTAAATCAGAATATATACTCTTTCTCTCTGCCGCAATGTCATACTTGGCCAACTCATTGATAATCTGCTCTACCTGTAAACCATGTTCATCATCCGTCAGTCGAAGCATAATCTTTGCTAAATACAACAATTTTAGCCTTTGATTCGGTCGTTTTGCCATTTACCCTCCCATCTCTTATACGCATACCTATCGTAGATTTCTTGGTACAAAATTTAACATTACTTGTCTTAGTGTGGATTCTCTACACATTCTTTTATGACATGCCACTATTATAGCACATTTATTGTCCCATAAAACGTACTACATCGTATTTTTCAATAATTTAAGTTCTTTTTTGGATCGGTGATTTTTGATTTTGTATCCACAATTCGGACATTTTCTTACGGTATCCGAAATTTCCCGGTTGCATTCCGGGCAACTAATTAGTGCCCTTTGCTTTTCATCCTTTCTTTTATCGTAATAGATAACATAACATTTTCTATTTTACGAAATCCTCTCATATGCAGTGCACCACCCCGCCCACCTTTTGACTTTCTCCCCCAAACTTTGTATAGTATATATGTTGTGCCATCGGGCACACGTTACATTTTACGACTGCAAGGCATCAGCTTTTGATATACGCCCGGTTTCTTTAGAACATGGGGGATGGTTGCTGGTTTTTTGCAGCAAAGCAAACATTGGAGGGTACCTATGAAATCTTTTGGTAGTGAGGGGATTTTATTCCCTGTATATTTTATTATGCTGGCTTTGGCCGTATATCTGAACGTGTTTACGGGTTCGGGTCTTGATATCGCCAACATTATCATTAATATTGGAATGTTTTTAATTGTCGGCGGGATTATTTTGTATTCTACGACACATTGTTTCATGCCTGCCAATCGGATGATGGCTAGCCTGCATCTTGCGGCACGCAACTTTCAGACTGACTTCAAACGTAAAGGCGATTATTTGTGGGATGATTATAAAGATAATCCAAAGCTCTTTGGTAACAAATTGGCAGATACACGTTTTCGTGAATATTGCGAGGAGCGCAGAAGATTAACGATGTTAGAGCGAAGTGCCCAATGCGATATTGATGATTATCTGAATGAATATTACATTGACAGCGTAATGAAATGTGGATTGATCAGCATTGTTCCCGGCGTAATGACCGGTCTTGGTATTTTGGGTACTTTTATCGGTCTGTCGTTTGGTCTTCAGAATTTTAATACCGGCAGTGCGTCCGCAATTACGGACAGCATTCCGCAGTTGATGAATGGTATCAAGATCGCGTTCCACACATCTATTTATGGTATGGTATTTTCTTTGGTATTTAACTTCGTTTACAAGAAAAACTTAGAAGATGCTTATAATGCCATGGACGATTTTTTGGACAGTTACCATAAATATGTCGCACCCCGTGCACAAAATAATGCGGCAAATATTTTCTTGGATTATCAAGCTTTGCAAATGATGCAGACGGAGAAGATGATGGAGAAATTTAGTGATGAAGTAGCCGATAAGATTGCTCGGGCACTCAGACAATAACACCACCCGGTTCCGCGTACAGAAAAGAGGTTTATTATGCGCAGAAAAAAGAAAAGACATTTGGAGGAAACCAGTTATTGGCTTTCCTATTCCGATATGATGGCTGCTCTTTTGTTGATCTTTGTGTTGATCATTTCGTTTACAATGCTGCAATCGCAAAGACGTTACGAGCAAAAACAAGAGGAATTAAAGCAGCAGCAGGCTTTGGTTCAAAGCCAACAGGAACAACTGCAGGAGCAACAGGAACAGTTAGACAAATTGATCGGTATTCGAACGGAACTGATCGAGGCTCTCAAGAAAGAGTTTGACGGTACGGATCTCAGTGTGAAAGTCGACGAAAAGACCGGATCCATCGCACTTGACTCAAGCATTTTGTTTGATTCCGGACAATTTGCGTTGAAAGCGTCGGGTGAAGAATTGCTGCAAAAGTTTTTACCAAAGTATATCGGCGTATTAACAGACAAGCAATTTAATGATTATATCTCAGAGATTATTATTGAAGGACACACAGATACACAGGGAGATTATTTATATAATCTGGAGCTGTCCCAAAAAAGGGCCTTATCTGTCGCAACTTTCTGCTTGGATGAAAACAAGAAAGTGCTGTCGACTGCCAAGATCACGAAGCTACGCAAAATTGTGACGGCAAACGGCAAGTCCTTTAGCAATCCTATATTGGATAAGGATGGCAAAGAAGATCAAAATGCATCTCGTCGCGTGGAATTTCTTTTCCGCCTGAAAGATGATGAAATGATAAATGATATCAGTGACATTTTGAATAATTGATATTAGTGACATTTTGAGCAAAAGATATCAGTGACATATTGAATAATTGATATCAACGGCATTTTGAACAAAAGATATCAGCGACATATTGAATAATTGATATCAGTGACATTTTGAGCAAAAGATATCAGCGACATTTTGAATAATTGATATCAATGACAGGAGGAAAACATGGAAATTCATCCGATTGCCCGGATACACTCTGATTTTCCGGGAAAGTTTGGCATTCCACGACAGAGCGGTCTGGTTCCGGAGTTACGCAGCCGTATCATATTTGAACCGGAATACCGCAATCGCGATGCGGTCCGCGGCTTGGAAGATTTTTCTCATTTATGGCTGATCTGGGAATTTTCAGAAACAATACGTGGGGAATGGTCACCTACCGTTCGTCCGCCCAAACTTGGCGGCAATAAGCGCATGGGAGTATTTGCAACGAGATCTCCATTTCGACCAAATTCACTGGCGCTTTCCTGTGTAGAATTACAGGACATTATTTTTTCAAAAGAAGATGGTCCAATTCTGGAAATAACGGGTGCCGATCTCATGGACCGCACCCCGATCTATGATATAAAACCATATCTTCCGTATGCCGACTGTAAACCGCTAGCTACGGGTGGTTTACAGACAGCGTAGAAGTTCATTTGCTGCGCGTAATACTTCCGGACAATGCGGGCCAAGTATTGCCTGCCGAAAAGCTTCTTTCTCTGGAAAAAGTGCTGGCTCAAGATCCTCGCCCTTCTTACCAAAACGATCCGGAACGCATCTATGCATTCGAGTTCGCCGGCGTTACTGTCCGCTTTTTCGTACAGAATGACATTCTCACCGTAGTATCTATGAGTTAGCTGCCTATATACGCCAACTTCCCATGCCTCAAATCCTCCACAACCACATATTGCTTATTATGTCAAAGAATACTAAGTATTTTGCAGTCACAACATAGTGATTTCTGCCGGCAGTGAACTATAGTAATTGCCTTGCCGCATTTTCGTTTTTCGTGATTTCTAGATTTTGTTATCTCTGATGACTGATTTACATGCCTTTCGGAAACTCGAAGTCCCGGAAGCAAGGTAATCATCATTTTTGAAAGGGACTTTGCGCTCGTCGTTACTTATGTCTCGTATTTCAGAGACATTAAGTAACGTGACGTAGCGCATCGTAGCGAAAGCGTCCCGTCCAAAAATGGATGATACCTTGCTAAACCGGGACAACTCAGACATTCCTTTGGGCATGGGAAGTTGGCGTTATTTATTTGCCCAAAGATAACAGTATGCTTGTGTTCTCGCCGCAAATCGTTCTGTCTTTAACAGATTCCGTACTTCTTCTTTGGTGTACCATCCTGCTTCAATTTCTTCCACATTAGATGTGCTTTGGCGGAATTCACCACGTGCTTTTCCGATGACACATACATTCATCTCATTGCTGAACCCAACCGCACTATAGCTGAGTCCTAACTCATCATTGATCTCATATAGTTCTAACCCCGTTTCTTCCCACAACTCGCGCTTCGCACTCTGCTCCGGCACCTCGCCGGGATCGATCAATCCCGCCGGGAAATTATAAACCCACGTACCTGCCGCCATACGGAATTCTTTGTTCAAAACGATTTTCTCCCCACTCTCATCAGTGACCATCAGCACAACTGCATCCGGCTTATTGCCACGAAGCTCTTCTCTTGTTTGAACATTACGGTTGCGGCTAATCATTTCATATATCTTTGTCGTATCATCTACCGTCTTATAAGTAATATCATAACGGGTAATAAATTTACCTTCTTCCTTTTTATCAATCTTCTCAAACTTCATACTCTAAGTTCCTCCTGTTTTCATTTATATTCTCAAGCTTCTCATACCGGAAGTTTGCGTTATATTGGCGTTAACGGAGTACAAATAGATACACTCCACAAATGCCGCCCCCAAAAAGCATAGATAACAAAAAGGCAGCAATAGACTGTTTGCGTTTATACAGCGAATACAATATTGGACAAAAGGCAAGAACATACAAAGCACATCCTATGAAACCATATATCCGCATAGCTTCGCCTTCCGCAACATAATCAATAGACCCGGGTTCTTCCATAAGATTACCTGCTGTTAAGATACTGTATCCCAGCCAGATAAAACTAATGCATCCCCAAATTATCCCTAGCATTATAATTATGCTTCTTTTTGCAAAAATAGATATCTTTTTCATACGTTACATATACCCGCAGCCGTTTTTCACCGGATGTTCCTTCCCCGAAATATAATGTGCACGAAACGCCATATTGCATTCTCGCAATTCCATTTCCCCTTCAATATACGGTTCGTACATTTTTAGGATTCCTGCCGAACATCCATCACAGCCACCTGCATCACCGCCCACAGATTCTTCAATGATCGCCATTCTTTCTTCCTTTGTGGTATCTTTTATCAGTAAACTTCTCATCGTCATACCTCCTGTCATTCCAGTAAATAGCGCATGATTCCTGCGCATAATAGTCACACCTATTGTAGCACTCTTTCGCCCTATAGTAAAAAGGAAAGTTGAGTAATTTTCAAAATGCTAGTATACTATACTATCGGGATACAAAGCAGACACCCATCCCCCATACCAATAAACAACCCAAACTTCACACTTCCAAAGGGAATGCATCGTCACATATTGCTTATTACGCCAAAGAATACGAAGTATTTTGCAGCCACAACATAGTGGTTTCTGCCATCAGAGAATTACAGTAATTGCCTTGCCGCAATTAGTTTTCACAGTGATTTCTAAATTTTGTTGCCTCTGATGAATGATTTACATGCCTTACAGAGAACTCGAAGTCCCGGAAGCAAGGTATTCATCATTTTTGAAAGGGACTTTGCGCTCGTCGTTACTTATGTCTCGTATTTCAGAGACATTAAGTAACGTGACGTAGCGCATCGTAGCGAAAGCGTCCCGTCCAAAAATGGATGATACCTTGCTAAACCGGGACATCTCAGACACTCTTTCAGGCATGTATACATCAGAGGCCTAACAAAATAAGAAATCACGTAAAAACTTTGCGTTCTGCGGCAATTATCTTAGTTCTTTGATGGCAGAATAAGTTAGTTTATCGGCTGCAAAATAGTATGTATATTACAGACGTAATAAGCAATATGTGACGATATAATGATTTTGGTTGTGTGAAGTTTAAGCAGGAAATAGAAAGAAGCGTAGAACGAACATGAATACTAAGACAAGCAAATATGAAATAGATATGTGTAATGGCTCAATATTGGATAAACTGGTTTCCTTTTCAATTCCATTGATGCTGTCAGGAATCTTACAGTTATTATTTAATGCGGTAGATATTATCGTGGTTGGACAGTTTACGGGCAATGAAGCACTGGCGGCTGTTGGATCAACGACTGCGCTGATCAATGTATTTGTCAATCTTTTTATCGGAATTTCCTTGGGCGCAAGTGTATTAGCTGCAAGATTTTATGCGACCGGACAAGAGAAGGAAATGTCAGAAACCGTACATACATCCATTACGTTGGCTCTGATCAGTGGAATCGCAATGGGAATTATCGGAGTGATCGCTGCCAAAGGTGCGTTAGAGCTGATGGATACTCCGGATAATGTATTAAACCTGTCCACACTTTATATGCGCATATATTTTATGGGAATGCCATTTTTTATGTTATACAATTACGGAGCGGCCATTTTAAGAGCGGTGGGTGATACCAAACGCCCTCTATTATTTTTGATTATTTCAGGTGCGACAAATGTGGTGTTAAATCTTCTTTTGGTGATTCAGTTTCATTTGGGTGTTGCCGGTGTTGCTATCGCAACGGTAATTTCTCAATGTATATCGTGCATTTTGGTATTACGCTGTCTATACCTTTCCGATGGAAGTTATCAGCTCCGCTTCAATAAATTAGGTATGAAAACGCGCTATGTAAAGCAAATATTCCAAATCGGTATTCCAGCCGGAATCCAAAGCACGATCATTAATTTTTCGAATGTTCTGCTTCAGTCCTCTGTCAACTCTTTTGGTTCTGTTGCTATGGCAGGCTACACTGCCGCCAATAATATTTTGGGATTTTTGTATGTATCTGTGAATTCCATTACACAGGCCTGCATGAGTTTTACAAGCCAAAATTATGGTGTACGTAAATTTAAGAGAATGGATAAAGTGTTATTAGAATGCTTAGGACTGACGGTAATTGTTGCTCTTGTTTTGGGTGGTGGATCCTATCTTTTCGGTGCGGAACTAATGCACATTTACACTAAGAGCACCAAGGTCATAGAGTGCGGCGTGGATATTATGTTATATACAACCGTCACATATTTCTTATGCGGTATCATGGATCTGCTGCCGGGGGCATTGCGAGGCATGGGGCATTCCACCGTGCCAATGATCCTTTCGGTGATTGGCACGGTAGGCACCAGAATTGTATGGATCTATGTCATTTTCCCATGTCATAGATCATTAGACTTTTTATTTATTTCCTACCCGGTGTCGTGGCTCCTAACCATTGTCATGCAAGTGATCTGTTTCTATTTCGTACGCAAAAAGGTGCACAATAGCTAGCTGCTCCACCCAGCTCCTCTTCAATCCTGAGAAGCCGGTTGTACTTTGCAACTCGCTCACTTCGGCTCGGTGCACCGGTTTTAATCTGTCCGCAATTCAAGGCAACTGCCAGATCTGCTATCGTCGTATCCTCTGTCTCTCCGGAGCGGTGGGATATAATACTCGTATAACCAAACTGTTTGGCAAGCTTGATCGCTTCCATCGTTTCCGATAAGGTTCCGATCTGATTGAGCTTAATTAGGATTGAATTACCACAGCCTTCTGCAATTCCCTTTGCCAGCCGTTTCGTATTCGTGACAAACAGATCGTCCCCCACCAACTGTACTCGATCGCCGAGTTCCTGTGTCAATTTCTCCCAGCCAAGCCAATCCTCTTCATCCAGTGGATCTTCAATAGAAATGATAGGGTATCGTTCCACTAATGACTTCCAATGCGCGATCAACTCCTCGGAGGAATATCTCACCCCGGATTTTGGAAGCAGATACATCCCCTTTTGATCACTTTTCCATTCACTTGCCGCTACATCAATAGCAATCCGGAAGTCTTTTTCCGGTTCGTACCCTGCCTCTTTGACCGCATCGAGAATACATTCTATTGCCTCTTCATCACTCTGCAAATTTGGCGCAAATCCACCCTCGTCACCAACAGAGGTTGCCAAACCTTTTCGTTTTAATAAGGCAGCCAATGCATGAAACACTTCTGCGCTCCAACGCAGCGCCTCGCGGAATGAGTCCGCTCCCACCGGCATGATCATAAACTCCTGTACATCTACTGTATTGGCCGCATGCGCACCACCATTCAAAATGTTCATCATCGGCACAGGCAGTTTTGTACCGGATACGCCACCCACGAAACGGTAAAGTGGCGTCTTTAACGATTGTGCGGCTGCTTTTGCCGTTGCAATAGAAACCGCCAAGATTGCATTCGCTCCAAGCACGGATTTGTCTGCTGTGCCATCTTTACGCAGCATTACTTGATCGACCGCATACGTATCAGACGCGTCCATCCCGCGCAAAATACCATTGATAACGTAATTAATATTATCAACCGCCTGCAGCACACCTTTCCCACCATACCGTGTATGATCTCCATCCCGAAGTTCCAATGCCTCAAATTCTCCGGTAGATGCACCACTCGGCGCAGCCGCCCGTCCTATCGTTCCATCCTGCAGAGTCACTTCTGCCTCTACGGTTGGATTCCCTCTAGAATCCAAAATTTCTCTGCCTGTAACACGTTCAATCTGCAATTGTTTAAGCACACTGATCACCATACCTTTCTTACATTCTATTTTTGATCAGTGTTTCCATTATTTATCATTCTATACATGTAACCGCAGGGCATCATTAATATATCGTTGAATTCCTTCCTTCTGTGAGAAGTCATACTTTTGGTTTATTTTAATATAATATGCCGCAATATTTTCTTTCAAGATTATCTCATTAGAGCGAATTCCATCTGAATACCCTTTCCTGGCAATTTTCCATGGTTTTTCCTCATGCGTGATCTTCTCCAATCTTTTTCCACCATATTCACCAAAAGTATCAACAACTAAGTCAACAACTCTGCGCTTTTTCTCATCAAGTGCATCTTCCATCCCCTCCAAAATTGCAAAACGTGCATCCTCAATCGGGTTAAATTTAAAATCTCGAAACATATCATAGACCTGTGGATACACCGGACCGTGCACCCAAGCCTGACAGTCTTCCGATAGTAATGGTTCTTTATACAATGCACAGGATACACCTTGCACAAAATAAAGCAGTTTTTGAAGCATAAGTGGTGTGACCTCTTCCAAACGCTCAAAAATATACGATATAATCTGCAACATAGTATCAGAAACAGAAAACAGGTCATCAAGGCGCACCGCTGCCTCCATCGCTTTATGATATGCAGTCTGTGCAATCTTATCTTTATTTTGCCATAGTTTCTCTTTCATATAAGACGGTGAAGATAACGCTCTTCTCAAAATGTCAGAGTACTCTTTAGATGGAATTTGTCCTGCGAGATATCTCGTTATTGTTATCTCTCCAAACCCCAACGCAAGAGAAAGAGGTGCTTTACCAATTTTGTATATTTTCATTATTCTGTCGATATCTGCAATGGAAACAATTCCTTCATATGCCCTATACTGTTCATCAATTTCTCGAATGTTTCTATCGATTAGACCCGGCACCCCCATTTCTCCACCACATTCATTGCATACAGCTACCGTAATTTTAAAAGAATATTCCACCCCTTTAATGATTTTATTTATGCTCTGTTTCTTCAATGTATATCCTGTATTCTGTCTGCACATTGTACAAAAATCCGTCTTACCTTTTGGCGTCTGCTGTGTCATACTAATCACTCCCTGTTCAAAAAATTATTTAAAATAATATTTTATTGGATAATTCTGTTCATGTAAAGAAACTACAATTACATAACAATGATCCAATTTATTAAATTTTATATATAAGGACACTGTTTTTTTAGTGTTTCCTATCCTTTCCAACAGTTCTATATCTTTTCCAAAAACATATAACTGTTCATGCTCATACCCTTTGTGAGTATTTTGCCGTATCTCCGAAAAATCCTCTACCGTCAAGTCAAGCAGTATTTCTTTTGCTTTCCTTTCATCAATAATATAAGCTAAAAATAAGTCTATATTATTCTGCCTATGCACATTTCTCTCAATTCTATACTGATCATTCTGTATCGCATTCTTTACTTCTGCCAAATAAACAGCTATTTCGCGCTTTGATATCTTCAATACATCTCTTCCCTCCCCACTACAATATGATGTGTTTTTGCTTTTTTCCTATCACCATAATATCACATGATAGCTTTTTGTCAATATCCTATCACCAAAAAAACGTCACACAAAAAGACACGCTCGTTGAACATTTCTGCATTGTCAACTGAGCATGCCTTTCCTTAATAATTCCTTACTCAGTGAACATCTGCACCCAGTAATAAGAATACATATCGTTTGGAACGATCACCAGACCAACACCGATCTTCTTAAACCTGTTATTCATGATGTTTTCTTTGTGCCCCGGTGAATTCATCCAAGAATCCATAACAGCTGCCGCACTTCTCTGACCGGCTGCAATATTTTCCCCGCTGGCCGTTGGTGTTATCTTGTACTTTTCAAAAATCGTAAAACAAGATGTGCCATTCGGACGGGTATGCGAAAATGACTTTGTAAGTTCCTTTGCTCTGTCCTGTGCCGCTTTCATAAGTTTCTCATCCATTGTCAATGCTTTAAGCCCTTTTTTCTCGCGGTTTTTATTGACAATAGAAATCACCTTCTTTTGAAGAGAAATATCTGAAGTTGTGTTCTTTTTGCCCGCTGTCTTCGCGGTTTTCTTCGCTGCCTGCTTTTTCGTGACGGTCACTTTACATTTTAGCGTTTTCCCTTTTACTTTAGCAGTCACCACTGCTTTCCCAGCCTTTTTGCCGGTTACTTTACCCTTCGCACTGACCGTTGCAACAGATTTTTTTGAAGATTTCCATTTTACCTTCTTCTTCGTTCCGCGCACTTTTAACGTGACAGACTTTCCTACTGCGATCTTCGCTGTCTTCTTATTTAGCTTGATCGCGGATGCTGCGTCTGCCACCCCACTATACAACGTGCTGCCTGCTAATACTGCTGCCATCAATAATGCCATGGCTTTCTTATTCTTATACTGTTTCATAATAATCCTCCATTCTGCGATTCTTTCCCTGCTTACTGTCAACTCACCTCGCTGACAGGATATCTATGTATTGATACAATTATGACATAGATATAACGTAAATTTTAATGGTGTCCGTACATAAAGTCAACCATAATCCCCTGATGGGAATCATTTTCCTGAAAAAATCGACCGGTTGCAAGAAATTCATCGGACATTTATAATGACTATATGTACGAGATTCTTATATACTATACTGTATAGTATTCAAACTTCCCATACCGGAAGTTATTGCAAAACCACATATTGCTTATTATGTCGGCAATAAATAAAATATTTTGCAGCCAATACAGTAAATTGTTCTGTCATCAGAGAACTAAGATAATTGCCGCAGAACGCAACGTTTTTTACGTGATTTCTTATTTTGTTAAGTCTCTGATGAATACATGCCCGAAGGATTGTCTGAGATGTCCCGGTTTAGCAA
>ERZ780139.228-NODE-228-length-60912-cov-5.987462_pt1 | contig 60912 bp, 41 predicted proteins | sample MGYA00511476_ERZ780139 | MGnify/ENA primary metagenome ERZ780139 (study PRJEB29588, sample SAMEA2158190) | human gut metagenome | biome: human gut; feature: human-associated habitat; material: faeces | place: Denmark | collected 2008/2010 ... | reverse complement strand
AGTTTCTTCGAAACTCCGGTATGCGCAGAAATCATGCGCAATTATTATGATATAATGAGCACGCAGTGCTCATCTTAGGAGTTTCTTCGAAACTCCGGTATGCGCAGAAATCATGCGCAATTATTATGATATAATGAGCACGCAGTGCTCATCTTAGGAGTTTCTTCGAAACTCCGGTATGCGCAGAAATCATGCGCAATTATTATGATATAACGAGCACGCAGTGCTCATCTTAGGAGTTTCTTTGAAACTCCGGTATGCGCAGAAATCATGCGCAATTATTATGAAATTACGAATGTGAGCAGAATGGAAGGAAGGTGGCATATGAAAAAGAAAAAAAGAATTGCGGTGTTAGTAGCAATTGCGCTTGCTGTGCCGGGGGTGGGGAATTGGGATCGCCAGGCGGCAGATGCGATGACTGCTGACACCGCACAGAGCTCTGTAGCAGATATAACCGAATCAGCCAATCAAGCAGAGCTATATCATAAAGTATACAAGGAAAATACGGCGGGCCATATTTCCTATTCGCTGCAGGATGATACAGGCAATACGTTATCTAGGTATACATCGTCTGCTGCGGCTAAGAATAAACGCTCCATGGCACTTCCAGCGAGCTATGATCCGCGTGGAACAGAGCAGGAAACGCCAATTCGCAATCAGCAGGATACAGGTGCCTGTTGGGCGTTTGGAGCATTAAAAGCGTTGGAATCTGATTGCCTGATGAAGGGGATCTTAACCAAAGATACTGCGGATCTGTCCGAAAATCACTTGGCATGGTACGCCTATCATGCCCTGGATGATACGACCAGTCCATTGTATGGTGATCATATGTCGCGTGACTATGTTTCTGATAGAGCAAGTTATAATAAAGGTGGAAATGCAGACGTTGCACAGGCTGTCTTAGCAAACAAATGGGGGGCTGTGGCAGAGAGTGAGGCTCCCTTTGATACGGCTTCTAATATGGCATCTGTTATGAAAAATGCGGCATCCTCGCTGCGTACACAGTCGTTGATCCAGTTGACAGACTCCGAATGTTATGATCCATATTTGGCAAGCGATATCACATCAAGAAATGAGATCAAGGAAGCAATATTGACGCATGGGGCAATGGATGTGGCGTTGTATTATAATCCGAATCTGTCCAGTCGTTATTACAAGGAGACGAATGGTGTGTACGCCAGTTATGCTTACGATATGATGGGGATTGATCAGGCAAATCATTGTGTCACAATTGTCGGCTGGGATGATGATTTTAATAATTTCAGCAAGGATGCTCCGGAATCCGGGGCGTGGCTGATCGCAAATAGCTATGGTACCAATTACTCCAAAGATGAAAATGGGTATTTCTGGGTATCTTATTATGATCCATCACTTTGTGAATATTACACATTTGAAGGTGTTTCGGCAGATACCTACCAGACCATCTTTCAATATGATGGCAATGGTTGGAACAATTCGCTCCGTTCGCCGGAAGAAGTGAGGACCGCCAATGTGTTTACAGCAGATGGATCACAGCAGTTACAGGCAGTTGCTTTTTATACAGTACAGGAGGATCAGCCATATACAGTAGATATTTATCGTTCTGTATCAGGGAAAGATCCAACCAACGGAACGCAGATCAAAGAAGCGAGTGTGAGTGGCAACTTTGCCAAAACAGGCTATCATACGGTACAGATTCCGAAAGAGGTTCGCGTTGCAGATGGCGAGAAGTTTTCGGTGGTTATTACATATGCGACCGTGGATGATTCTGCCTGCGTTCCGCTAGAGGGACAAAATGATCCGCAGAATGGACACTGTTATAGTGCCTCAGCGGGACAGAGTTATACTTATTTCGCGGAAGATGCTAAGTGGTATGACAATACGGCGATATATGTAGATGGTGTGCAATATGATCTGAATAATGCCTGCATCAAAGTATTTGGCAACCCTGCTGACGAACCGGTGGCAACACTAACGCCTACAGCAACACCTACGGTAGCACCTGTGGTGCTGCCGCCAACAAAACCATCGACGTCAGGCACACCGATATCGACAACAAAACCATCGACGTCAGGTGCGCCGACATCGACAGCAGCACCTTCGGATGCGACAGAACAACCGAAACGGACGGTTTCACCAAATGCCGGTGGCCGTTATCAGACCAAGATTAAGGCGAAAGCCAAATATACGATCGGAAAAGGTGAGAAGATCACTCTTCCGGTGACTGTTACCGGCGGTTCGGTGCAGGCAGCAGTTAAGTGGACCAGCTCAAATACGAAGGTTGCCAAGGTAACGAATAATGGCGTTGTTAAAGGGTGCAAAAGAGGGACGGCCAAAATCGTTATTCAGACGGTAGACGGCAAGAAAAAGACCATACGTGTCACAGTAAAAAAGGCGCCTAAGAAAATAAAGATTACCGCTCAAAAGGCAAAAATAAAAAAAGGAAAAACGTTACAGACAAGGACAATATTAAGCAAGGGGAGTGCGAGTTATAAACTGCGTTTTGTGTCATCCAATAAGAGGATAGCAACGGTAAACAGTACCGGAAAAATCAAGGCAAAAAGACGAGGGACAGTGCGTATTTATGTATACACGTATAATAATAAAAAGTCTCAAATAAAGATCAAAATTGTTTGAGAAAATCCCTTGACATCGCCCTCATAATGTTAGACAATGGGCTTGGTGAATTTAAGGAGTTATGAGAAATTCTCCCATTATAATATTATTAAGTGAAACGAAAGAATGGAGATGATGATGTGTTCGGTTTTGGACAGTTAATAGGAATCTTAAAGAAGAATCCTAAGAAGATCGTATTTACAGAGGGTGAAGATCCACGTATTTTGGAGGCATCTTCCCGATTACTTGCAAGCTATTTCCTGCACCCTATTTTGATTGGTGATGAGAAACGTATTGCGGACGCTGCAGAGGAAAGTGGATTTAACATTCGCGGTGCAGAGATCATTGATCCGGAGAAGTTTGACAAGATAGATGAAATGGTGGAGTTATATTGTGAGCTTCGTAAGAAGAAAGGTGTCACACCGGATCAGGCAAGAGAAATACTGAAGCAGGCTAACTATTTTGGAACAATGTTGGTAAAGATGGGATTTGCAGATGCACTGCTTGGTGGTGCAACATATTCAACAGCAGATACTGTTCGTCCTGCTTTGCAGTTGATCAAGACAAAACCTGGAAATAATCTGGTTTCTTCCTGTTTTATTCTTGTTCGTCCAAGTGCTACCGGTGATAATGAAGTACTTGCTATGGGCGATTGTGCGATCAATATTAATCCTACGGAAGACGATCTGGTCGAGATCGCAGGAGAAACAGCGAAATGTGCCCGTATCTTTGATGTAGATCCTAAGATAGCATTCCTTAGCTATTCCACACACGGATCCGGTAAGGGCGAGGCAGTAGATAAGATGCGAAATGCAGCACAGAAGACCAAGGAGAAGTATCCGGATCTCCCAATCGATGGAGAGCTTCAGTTTGATGCAGCAGTATCTCCTCGTGTGGCACGCACGAAGTGTCCGGAGTCTACAGTAGCCGGTCATGCGAATACCTTTATTTTCCCAGATATCAGTGCCGGAAATATCGGTTATAAGATTGCACAGCGTATGGGTAATTTTGATGCGTATGGTCCGATTTTGCTTGGACTGAATGCACCGGTTAATGATCTGTCACGTGGTTGCAATGCATCAGAGGTATATTCGATGGCAATCATCACAGCTGCGCTGGCTGACAGCGATCATGGTGAGGAAGCATAATTTAAACAAGCTTTTATGTGTATTATATGATCCATGAGTTTTGCTGAAAAAGCGCATTACAAAATGTAGTGTATCATAAATTAAAATCAAAAATCCTATTTTTCCTTTTCCATTCGTATTAGAATGGTGGCATATAATTGCCTGATAAAAGGGAAGATAGGATTTTTTTGTCGGTGCAAATATATACTAATTCATGTATAATAATGATAACTCTCAGAGAAAAATAAATGACGATGAAAGCAGATGAATAGGAGAGGAGAAGGTTATTATGTTTCATGCGAATTACCCGGTTATTGGAATACAGGAATGTTATCCGGTTTATTTGACCGGGATAGGGATATCAGATCCGGAATTTCACACGCATCGCGAGGAAGGATTAATATCTCATCAAATATTATTTACAATGTCGGGCAAAGGAAAAATAATTGTTGGTGATAAGGAATACACAGCCGGTAAAGGCAGTATTTTTTATATAGCTTCCGGTGAGTCGCATACATATTATCCGATCGATGGTGACTGGACAACATATTGGGTGGTCTTTCGTGGAGATTCTTTGGATGCTATGATGGCACGCTTAGGGTTTGGACGTTATGTTGTAAAAACGATCAATGATATTACAGAAGTCAAAAAGCTTTATGATCAGATTGCGGCTGCTGCAAGAGAACCGGGAGATGGTGCAGGACACTGCTCAATGTTAGTTTATCAATACATTTTGCTTATGCATAAATTATTAATCGTACAACAGGAAAATCGCACAGGAACAGTGGTTGATAATGCCATAGTGTTTATGGAAAAGAATTATAGAGATGATATTAGTTTGCAGACGTTGGCATCTGTTTGTGGGATATCTACCCAGCATTTTTGTCGAGTATTCCATGATAAAATTGGCATGAGGCCAATGGAGTATTTGGCAAGGAAACGTATCGGCAGTGCAAAAGTCGCATTACTGGATACCAATGCGCCGATTGCGCAGATCGGAAGACGGGTAGGGTATAAGGATGCTAATTATTTTGGAATTGTATTCAAAAAATACGAAGGGATCTCTCCGAGAGAATACAGAAATAGTCATAATCACATAGGATAAAAAGTATGTAGTAAGCACCACCTATGTACTAATATTTTAAGGGTTTGCAAAATATTTCAGATTGTAAAGAATTAAGGATGACGATTATAATACCTTGTGAGTAGTAAGTATAACAATTTATACGGAAGGAGCAAGGTATGAGAAAAAAATGGGGAAACCGAATAGGTGCCATTGTTTTGGCATGTGCACTTACGATGAGTGGCTTACCGGTGCAGTCGATCAGTACATCGACGCGGAAGGCTTATGCGGCTGCGAAGTCTGAAACGGAGAAGCAGGATGTTTCACAGCCTGAAACGAAAATGGGTAATGTTGTTTTGAATGGAAATGATATCGCCGTAAATAATGTGAATGGTCTTACCTATAAAGGCTTTGGCATGCTTAGCGGTAATTCTACCAGTGATCTGCTAATGGATTATAAGGCAGAGCAGCCAAAGGCATATGCGGAGCTTATGCAGTATTTGTTTGGCGGTAATTATCCAATCATGAATCATGTAAAATTGGAAATGGGAAATGATCGTAATACATCAACAGGACCGGAATCTTGCACAAAGAGAACAGAAAAAGAGAAGGCAAATGTGTTGCGTAATCCAGGATGGCAGTTAGCTGCTGATGCTAAGAAGATCAATCCTAAAATCAAAGTGAGTATATTGCGCTGGGAAGCTCCGGTGTGGGCAGAAACAGATGAAAAGATTTATCAATGGTACAAAGAGACAATTTTAGACGCGTATGAAAAGTACGGCTATATGGTCGATTATATTAATCCAAATATCAATGAAAAATGGGATGTGGACAGCGATGTAGCGTTTACCAAAAAGTTTGCAAAATGGATCGCGGCAGAAACCAAAGAAACGATTCCGGATGAGAAAGCACTTGCGTTGTATCATAAGATCAAATTAGTTGTTTCGGATGAAGCCGGAACAGCGTCTGATAGCGTTGTGGAGTCCATGAAATCGGACAGTGATTTTTATAATTCGGTAGATGTTGTTGGATACCATTACAGTCCATGGGATGATTCCAATGGTGGAATGAAATGGCTTGCACAGACCAAAGATAAAGAGGTATGGAATAGTGAGGCACAGGCTACATTTTCCAATTCAGCATTTCGTCCTTCTAATAATGTGAAAGATCCAACGACAGAGGGAACAGGTCTTGGAGGAACCGGCAGTGCACTGGAAATGGCGAATACATTTATCAAAGGTTTTGTACAGTCCAGAAGATCGCATGTGATCTATCAGCCGGCAATTGGATCATTTTATGAGGGAGCACAGTTTTCCTTCAAGGAATTAGTGAGCGCGCGTGATCCGTGGTCAGGCTGGATCCATTATGATGCCGGATTACTCATGCTTGCACATATAAGCAAATTTGCAGTAACCGGCTGGGAAAATGAGGATAATACAGCGGGAATCTGGCGTGCTGTACCGCAGGCAAGTAAATGTACTGCGGATGGAACGAATCCGGTAAATGGACGTAACGGCGGAGAAAATTATATGACACTGGCATCTCCTGCCAAGGACAATTTCTCGACAATGATCGTTAATGATAGTGAATATCCAATGGAATATAAGATTCAAACCAAGAATATGAAGCTTGCTGAAGATCAGAATTTGGAAATATGGGAAACACGTGCGGCAGATGATGGTGCTTTTAATGAAAATTATATGAAATGCATCGGTACAGCGAAAGCAGATGATAATGGAGTCTATACGGTAAAGGTTAAACCATATTCTGCTGTGACAGTAACTACGCTGCAAGTTGCAGACGATGAAGAGCATACGAAGGCTCTTCCTGTCGAAGGTGAAAGAACGGTATTGGATACGGATCGTACCGGAAGTAAACAGGACGTCGAGAGCGATTATCTGTATGCAGATGATTTTGAGTATGCTGGGAAGACGGTTCCGGTGCTTGATGGCAAAGGTGGTTTTACCGGTGAGACGGAGGATTATATCCAGTCTCGTGGTGGTGATACCGGTGCAATGGCACGTTATACGCATACCATGAATGGTGCCTTTGAAGTATATAAGACGCAGTCTGGTGAACATGTACTGCGTCAGCAGACAGATATTACAGAGACCGGTGTGGGCGGCAGCTGGAATTCCGGTGCTCCGGTAACCTTGATTGGAGATTTTCGCTGGACAAATTACAAAGCCTCTGTGGATGTTTTATTTGAACGGGAAGATGTTAAAAATTATGCGGCTGTAGCAATACGAGAAATGGGTGGTTCTCATAATATTACATCTGCAAGCGGTTACACATTCAAATTATATCCGGATGGTAAATGGGAGTTGTATCGTAAAGCCAAAAAAGTTGTGACCGGTACCTGTGATGCCAAAACACAGTTTGATGCAGGAGCAAATCAGTGGAATACGATCACGCTGGAAGGAAAAGGCAATACGATTAACGCATATGTCAATTATACGCTGGTTGGCAGTTATACAGATGAACAGCCTATCACTGCAGGACGAATAGCGTTAGGAAGTTCCAATGTATATACACAGTTTGACAATCTGGAGGTCAAAAAGCTGGACGGTTATGTACCGTATTGTACGGAATTGTTAGATAATATGGAACAATATGATCTGTCCGCACAGAAAAACACGAAACTTGAATACAATGACAAATGGCTGCACACGAACGGTCAGGGAATGTATGTATATCAGCGAAGTGTGTCCAAAAATACGGACAATGGAGCAACTCTTACGTATACTTTTACCGGAACAGGATTAGAAATCTTAGGAGAGATGAAAAAGACCTGTACTGTGCAGATGACTGTCGACGGAAATCAGCAGGCGAAACAAGAAACACAAAAATCAGCTAATATGAATATGACAGTTGCAGTAACAGATCTTGCTTATGGAAAGCATGTAGTAACTGTAGAGGTATTAGATGGAACACTGGCAGTAGATATGGTTGGTATCTTAGGCGCTAAACATACACAAAAAGAACCGGATGTTCAGCCGACGAAACGTCCAAATGTTAAACCGACACAGACACCGTCCGTGCAGCCAACCGTAAAACCTACAGCTGCTCCGCAGCAAACGCCGAAAGCGGATCGTCCGAACAACCCGAAAAGGGGAACAAAGGTCAATAAGAATATTGGAGTTTATCAAGTGACTAAGGCGGCAACAATGAAAAAAGCCGGAACTGTTAAGTTGTCCGGTTTGAATAAAAAGTACAAAAAAGCGGCTGCTTTGGTTATACCAGATAAGATCAAGATTGGAGCATATCAATATCGTGTTACGGCAATTGGAACGAAGGCGTGTCAGGGCATTAAGGCTTCCAAAGTTACTCTTGGAAAAAATGTGAAAGAGATAGGAAAGTATGCATTCCGAAAAGCGAAAAATCTCAAGACATTTGTTGTAAAAGGAAAATTAACAAAGGTGTCCAAAAATGCGTACAAAGGATGTAAACACAAAATAAAATTAAAAGGTTCAACTGCAGCAGTGCGAAGAGCGAACCTGAAAAAATTAAAGAAAAGCGGTTATAAAAAATTCAGCCGCTAAAAGGAGGAAAAAATATGAGATTACAAAAAACACACAAAATGATTTTGGCAGGTCTGCTTGCTGTAGCACTGACGATACCGGCAGCTACTGTGGTAAAGACCGTGCATGCGTCAGAAACACAGATTCCGTTTGCACAGAGTGAGGATGGAACAGTTCACGAAACCAGTTTTGATCTGGCGAGGGTATCTGACGAAGAGGAGTTAAGCAGCTATGAAAAAGACAATGGCAAGCATTGGGTCAAATTATTTTCAAAATTTGATGGAGAAAAAAATATTTTGGACGATGCACAGTTACCGGATGATACTGCGAAAGTAAAAGTAGTGTTTGACATTACAAATTATGATTTGGATAAAGCATATCCGCTTACTTGGGCAACAGGTATCGGAGGATGGGCATCTGGTAAGCCAACAGGGGTAACCATTGACCAGAGTGGTACTTATGAAGCAATACTTGATTTTGCTAGTGAGACCGATGGAATTGGAAAGACGATTTCAAGTGCTGATATTAGTGCGGCGTCTATCCAGCTTGTATTCCAACTGGGAGAGGCAAAGCAGGAAGACATCGCAAATACAAAGAAGATTCATGTAAACTTTAAGGCTTGCTATGCATATAGTGCATCCGACGAGGTGAAGGCAGCTCCGGTAGTACCAATTGTTGATGTTACACCGACTCCGGTTCCGACAACACCACAAGAAACACCTGCACCGACACCTGGGAATACAGCAACACCAACGGCAACACCTGACACCAACAGCAAAAAGGTTATTCCAATTTCTAAAAAAACAAATAAAGCAAATGTTGTAAAGAAGATCAAAGCAACGAAAAAAACAGTTGTGATCAAAAAAGGAAAAACCAAGAAAGTAACATTTAAGCTGACAACAGCACTCAAAAATACGAAAACAACAGATAAGATCAAGAGTGTAAAATTATCTGGAAAAAACAAGGCTAAAGTACTGAAGAAAACCTTAGGGAAAAAGACTTGTACGATTAAAGTAAAAGGTGTTAAGAAAGGCAAAAGTGTTCTGAAAATTAAGATTGGAAAGAAACAAGCGAAGGTAACGATCAAGGTAGTATAGTGTAACACGAAAATAGAAATAAATTGCAAACAAGCCCGGCTATTTAGTCGGGCGTTTGCAGATATATAAGATGATGTATGTCAGAATGGAGGATTAGGATGAAAAAAATATGGGGAAAGCGAATAGGCACTGGTGTACTTGCAATATCTCTGATGCTTAGCAGTTTACCGACACAATTGTCGATTGCATTACCACATAAGGCAAAGGCGGCGGATACAGAGTTTAAGAGTGAGGCATTTGATTACGGAAAACTGCCGGATTCTACGGCAGCTAAGATTACGAGAAAATCTCTTACCGGCAGAGAATGGACAGGAGAGGATAATAATTTAGATATTACTTCGGTGAATACATTGCCGGATAGTTCTAATTTGGTTCCGTATGCAGATATTGCATCTGCATATGCCGGTGCCAAAGATTATGCAAGAGACAAGTCGTCGTATTACCAGTTACTTACCGGAGAAGGACAGGACTGGGATCTGACCGTATTTGATAATCCGGCAAAAGCAGAAGCAGCCGGTGCATTCCAAAATACGGACTATAAGATGGATGCGAAAGATGGCTGGAAAAAGGTCACTCTTCCGGCCAGCTGGACAAGCTATGGATTCGATCACTCAATCTATACGAATTCAGCGATGCCATTTGAAGAAAGTACAGAGTTTCCATTGGCACCAACGAAGAAAAATCCCGTGGGTCTTTATCGTAAAACTTTCACGGTGAAAGATTCTATGCTGCAAAAGAATGGAAAGGTTTATATTACTTTAGGTGGAGTAGAGTCGGCATATTATCTATATATTAATGGAAAGGAAATCGGTTATAGTGAGGATAGTTATGATCCACACACATTTGATATTACAGATGCATTGAATGATCCGGGTAAGGAGAATGTACTTGCCGTAAAGGTATATAAGTTCTGCGATGGAACATGGATGGAAGATCAAGACATGATCTATGATGGCGGAATCTTCCGCGATGTATATTTGACAAGTACACCTACAGTGCATGTACAGGACTATACATTAGCGACAGATTTGTCAGACGATTATTCTACAGCTGATCTTAAAGTGAAAATGCAGACGATCAATGATTCTGCAACAGAATCATCGAACATGGCCGCGCAGCTTAATTTGTATGATGATCAGGGAAATTTATGTGCTACAACGCAGGAAGATATTGCAGCAATCGCATCCGGTAAACAGACGGAGACGTCACTGCAGATGCAGATTACAGATCCAAAACTTTGGGACAGTGATCATCCAAACCTGTATACAATGGTATTATCTTTGTATGATAAAAGCTCCAAACTTCATTACGAAAGTGTGAGTCAAAATGTAGGATTTCGTAAGTTGACTTTTACATCGACAAAAGTGACAAATGATGGAAAGTATAACAATGCAACCGACCATTATGATACCGTTAAATTAAATGGGAAACGACTTCTTATCAAAGGCGTGAATCGACATGACACCGATCCGGAAACCGGCAAATATATTTCCAAAAAGGTGTATGAAAAAGATATTATGTTGATGAAACAGAATAATATCAATGCAATCCGTACATCGCATTATCCAAATGATGATTATATGTATTATCTATGCGATAAATATGGACTGTATCTAATGTGCGAATCGAATAATGAATCGCATGCATTGATCACAGATGAGGATGCAATAGCAACACTTGAAAAGGCTGCAATGACAAGACAGACTGCTTCGTACGAAAGATTTAAGAATACGACAAGCAACTTGTTTTGGTCTATTGGTAACGAAAGCTCTCAAGGATGGACACAAAGAGATGGTAATTATGCTAACGGCGCATTTGCACATATGGTGCAGTATTTTAAGGATCGCGACGATAGCAGAATGCTTCACTATGAAGGTATGAGTGGTGGAGACAAAGGCTCTACGGCAATTGATATGATAAGTCATATGTATTATACACCGGACAGCATTATCGGTTATGGTACAAGTAAGAGTCAAATGCCGTTCTTGCTGAATGAGTATGATCATGCAATGGGTAATGCGGTCGGCAATTTAAGCGATTATTGGGATGTTATCCGCAAATATGATAGTATGCTTGGAGGCTTTATTTGGGATTGGGTAGATCAGTCCAGAAAAGTCAAGATCGGAGAAAAAGATTGGAATTATTATAGCAGTAAAGATGCTCATCAGAGCGGTTTGAATCAGTTAGATGGATACTTCCTGGGATACGGTGGTGACTGGGGCGACACCGGTGGAGACGAAAACTTCTGCCAAAATGGTCTTGTGTCTGCAGATCGCGACCCACAGCCAGAGTTGAAGGAAGTGAAATATCAATACCAGAGCTTTTGGTTTAAATCCGATCAGGATAAGTTGACAAATAATGAATTAACGGTAAGCAACGAAAGTATTTCTGCAAAATTGTCCGAGTATGATGTGACATGGGAATTGCAGGAAAATGACCGGATCATTTCACAGGGAACACTGAATGATGAAGTTCTTCCGAAAGAGGAGAAAAAGATCACGGTTCCTTATGTGATGCCGGAACAGCTTAAGTCTGGTGCAGATTATTATCTTAATATTCATGTAAAGACAAAAGAAGATTCAGACTGGGCGAAGGCAGGTTACGAAGTTGCATATGCGCAATTCACCATTGATGCTAAAAGTACAAAAGTGGCACATACTTTGAATGGAAAGAATGTGCAGATCAAGAAGCAGAGCCATTATTTTATAGTATCCGGCAAAGACTTCCGGTTCAAATTGAATTTGGATACGGGATTACTGGAGTCCTATTATTACAAAGACCAATTGCTCATGAAGGAAGGTCCGAAGCCTAATATTTCCAGAGCAAAGCTTGACAATGATTCTTCTCATTTCAAGGATATAATGAGTTATCTGACATTAGATGGCGAACCAACGGTGGGAAAGAGTGCAGATGGTAATTATATGCTCACCACGAAATGGAATTCTTCCTATCTGTTGGACAGCAAAACAAAGACTCCGGGAACGATAGAAATGAGTTATTTGATCGAAGATACTGGGGCGGTAACGGTACGTATGAAACTCGACTTTACGAAAACAAAAGTCAAGAAGTTTATTAAAGTTGGAACACGATTGTCGCTTGCGAAAGGGACAGAAAATGTCTCTTGGTATGGAAATGGTGATGATGAAAGTTACTGTGACAGACAGACTTATACGAGGGTAGGAGCATATACTTCTACAGTTAATAAGATGTTCTATCCATTTGCAAAACCTCAAGATTGTGGGAATCTGACAGGTGTGAAATGGATCCGTCTTGACAATGAAACAAATGGAACCGGAATGTTGATCTGTGGCAATGAGGATATCAATGCATCTGCTTTACATTTCATGACAGAGCAGCTCGACAAAGCAAAACATGTCAACGAGTTAAAGCCACTTACCAAAACATTTGTCACTGTCGATGCTGCAGTCAGCGGAACAGGTAATGCGTCTTGTGGATTTGATACGTTAGATCCATACTTGGTGAAAAACAACAAAGTGTATGACTATCGTTACACATTGGTACCGGTCAGCAATACGGATGACAGCATGACTGCTGGTAAGGAGTACAGGGATCAGACATTTGATATGGATCAGGTTTCTTATGAAAAAGTTGATCCGGTGGTGACAGACGGAGAGCCTGCAGCTGATCCGGTCGATGAGGATGAAGCAATTTTGAATCCGCCGAAAGAAGATGATAACAACGGTGGAAATAATAGTGGCAGTAATACAGGAAACAATACCGGAAATAACACTGGAAATACTGGAAACAATAATACCGGTAATAACGGTGGCAGCATAAATAATGCCGGGAAAAATCCGGGCACAAAACAGACTGCTAAAGCTCCGAAGAAGGTTACAAAGATCAAAGTGAAGAAGCTGAAAAAGGCATTATCACTTCGCTGGAAGAGTCAGAAAAATGTGACCTATCGTATTGCGTACAGTACAAGCAAAAAGAAACTGTCCAAGATAAAGAACGGAAAACTCAAAGCCGTAAAGGGAACGAAGGTTATCAAGGTGACAAGCGCCAAAAAGACCATTAAGAAATTGAAAAAATCTAAGAAATACTATCTTAAGATTTGTGCTGTCAGTAAAAATGGAAAAAATATTGGCAAGTGGTCCGGTGTTATTTCAGCAAAGACGAAATAATGTTGTGAATTTCGTATCATGATACGGTAAAATTTGAGAAGATACCTTAGAAACAGATGATTTTTAGGAGTCCTTCTGTTATAATGAGTCAGGCGCTGTGAGCGTTACTCTTTATAACAGAAAGGACTCATTTTGTTATGAATGAAACATTTATGAAAGAAAAACCGGTATTTTCATTGTTGGTATCGATGGCATTTCCCATGGTGATATCGATGCTTGTCAATTCTTTATATAATATTGTGGATAGTTATTTTGTCGCTAAGATCAGTGAAGATGCAATGACGGCACTATCACTCGTATTTCCGGTACAGAATTTTATCAATGCTGCCGGTATTGGTTTTGGCGTTGGAATGAATGCGGTTATCAGTTTTTATTTGGGTGCAAAGGATTATGAAAAAGCAGATATGGCAACGACGCAGGGACTGCTTTTGTCGGCAGTGCACGGTGTGCTTTTGACCATAGTTAGTATTGAGATCATGCCGTTTTTTCTGCGTTTATTTACCGGATCAGAAGCGGTTGCAGCTTTAGGAATACAGTATTCCGATATTGCATTTTCTTTTGCTTTGGTCGTCTCGCTCAGCATGGCATTTGAGAAGATCTTTCAGGCAGTGGGGCGTATGAAAGTGACAATGATCAGTTTGCTGATCGGCTGCTGCACCAATATTGCATTAGATCCTGTCCTGATTTTTGGACTGGGATTTTTTCCGAAAATGGGGATCAGAGGTGCTGCGCTTGCTACGGGGATCGGACAGGTATTAACGCTGTGCGTTTATTTCGTAATCTGTAAAATACGGCCATTGTCGGTACATGTGAGAAGAAGTTATTTACGGCCGGATAAACATATGGTCGGAAAGTTGTACGCGATCGGCATTCCTGCGACTTTAAATATGGCGTTGTCTTCCGTGTTGATCTCTGCACTGAATGCAATTTTGGCAGTGTATTCCGAAGCCTATATTTTAGTACTTGGGATCTATTATAAGCTGCAGACATTTTTATATCTGCCGGCGAATGGCATTATCCAAGGGATGCGTCCGCTGATCGGTTATAATTACGGTGCGGGAGAACACAAGCGTGTGAAAAAGATCTTTGAACTTGTTCTTGTAATGAATGGTTTGATCATGTTAGGTGGAACGGTGATCTGCATGACGATCCCGGCAACTTTAATGGGACTGTTTACGCATACTCCGGAGACGATCCGTGTTGGAGAAACAGCACTTCGATTGATCAGTGCAGGATTTCTAACATCTGCGATCTCTGTGACAGCCTCCGGGGCATTAGAAGGATTAGGGAAAGGAATGCAATCGTTAGTAATCTCGTTGTGCCGTTATATTGTGATCATTATTCCGGCAGCGATGTTGTTGAGTTACGCAATAGGAGCGACGGGAGTATGGCATGCGTTTTGGATTGCAGAAGGATTGACGGCGATCATCTCTATGTTAGTATTTCGGCATTGCAAAGCATATTAACCCAAGGTATAATATTTTCAAAATGACACCAAGGCGGACAAAATGCGAATATGATTCGCAATGCACAGATATGCCTAATGATTGGAAGTATAAGATTGTATAGGCGTGGAGGATAGTTATGATTCAGATTAGCGAGATTTTGGAACTGTCCCTATTTAAGGACTTTAAGATAATATGTGGGGAAAAATACCTTAATAATTTAGTGAATGCGACGGTTATTTTGGAGTATGAGAGCAGCCGGATCGATTATGAAGGATATGGTTATGGATATTTTGTACTGTTATCCTATTTCTTTGCTGATTCTGATCCGGAATTGGTCAATGGGACACTCCGTACCTTGATCCAAAAGCAGGTATCCGGTATTGCAATTAAGATTCCGCCGGATCGGGAACTGCCGGAAGATATTATCAAGTTAGCGAAATTGTATCATGTACCGTTGTTTTCTTTTTATGAGCAATTTATGGAAGATCTGATCATATGTATCAATGAGTCGATGAAGACGCGTGCGCAGTATGTTATTGCAGAGGAAAAATTAAATTCTATTGTGAACGAAAAACATAAACCGTCTACCGTAGAAAAAATTGCATTGGAGATCAATCCGCACTTTCATCCGAGTATTATTACGGCCAATATTACATCGAGGGATATGTCGAACAACTTGAAGATCCATACATATTTTGACAAGTTAATGTACCGTCAGTATCGTGACACAAAAGTACACGATTATTCTTTTGTAAAGATGGGGCATGGCATTATGCTGATCTGTTCTTATCAGGAAGATAATATACCGGAGGATTATCAGAATATGCTGCATCATATTAATGATATATTGGTAGAGGCGGGGTTTTTTACCTGAGTCGTATCATATTGGTATTTGTGATGAAATTTTGCCATTAGATCGCTTGAATGAGGCTATCATTAAATCAAAAAATGCAAATATCGTCGGACAGTTTTTCGAGCAGACGGATACAGCGTATTCCCAGATCGGAATTTACAAATATGTTATGTCGCTTGTAAATAATCCGATGCTATACCATGAGGTAGAGGAAAGCGTATCCATTTTGCAAAAGTATGATGCATCTCATGATGTCAATTTATTGGAAACCGTTATTTCTTATGTCAAAAATAATGGTGATTTTGCAAAGACGTCGGAGGAGTTGTTTCAGCATAGTAATACAGTGCGCTATCGCATTCGCAAAGCAGAACAGTTACTGGGACTGCCGGATTTTGCTACGGCAGAAGAGATGGCATTGATCATTCGCTGTTATTTACTGCATAATGTAATGACGTTGAACGATTGACTTAGCCGAACGGTGTGATTATGTAACCATCAAAGATAAGCTGAACGGCAAAGCTTCTTTTACGAAAGAATTAAAAGCAGCTTGCAAGGTATAAAATCATATCTTGCAAGCTGCTTTTATAATGTCAATTGTTTTTAAGTTTTATTTGAGAATTTCTTTCATGATTTTTAAGAATTTTTCGTTCATTTCCGGTTTGCCAAGGCTGACACGGTTCATGCCTACGTGAACACCGATCAACACATCCTGCTCTTCCAATTTGGTATAAACTTCCATTGTATCGATCGGAGCCTTAAACAGTATGAAATTAGCCTGTGAATCATAAACGCGGCAGCCAAGATCACAGAGAGCCTTAGTGACTTTCTCACGCTCCTTCGCATTGATGTCGTGTACCATAGAAATATGCTCCTGGTCCTTCGTAGCTGCAGCAGCAGTTTTCTGACCGATGAAGCTTACATTCCAGGCATTGCTGGATTTACCGAAATGATCCGTCATATCCGGACTTGTGATCACATAGCCGACGCGAAGTCCTGCCATACCGTAGATCTTAGAAAATGTTCTCATGATAATGAGTGGCTGATCGATTTCTTCTTTGATCAGCTTCATCATACTGTAACTATTTGGGTCGTCGACAAATTCCATATATGCTTCATCAATTACAGTAATGACATGCTTTGGAACCTTACGGATGAATGCCTCCAGCTTAGCAGAGTCGATGAAAGTTCCGGTTGGATTGTTAGGATTTACGACAACTAAGATCTTCGTTTTGTCAGTAATAGCTGCCAACATAGCGTCTAAGTCATAGTTCATATCATCATCCAAAGGAACAGCGACCGGAACGGCACCATAATCATTGGCAACATCACGAAATGCTTCATAACTTGGATCACCAAATACGAATTCATCACCTGGATTAATGAAAAGTTCTCCAAGCATATTGATCATTGCACTGGATCCGGGACCAACGGCGATATTTTCAAATTTAAGGCCATACAATTCGGCAAGATTCGTTTTAAGTTCTACAGAGAACCAATCCGGATACACATAAGGAGTTTTTATTGCTTCCTCTAATGCGGCCTGTGATGCCGGTCCCAAACCATAAGGACTTTCGTTATAATTGAGACGGTACACATGAGGTGGTGTAGAGCTGCTCTTCTGGCGGGCTGCTCGTAAACTTTCCGGTTTTACCTGCATTGGCTCTCTAAGTAATTCTACATATTTCTGCATAATCAACACTCCTTTTTAGTCATAAATTCTGGGTCAACGTGTTCTGTGTGAGGTCATGCTTTGATTTGCTTATGACTGCTATGCCCTGCATTCTAATACGATTAAGATAGAAAAGCAATGTAAAAAATACAAAAAAAATCCATTTTTTTTTCAATATTTACATTTTTTTGGCATTTTTTCCAAAACGTTTGACTTTTTATGAGTGCCTACTTACAATTAGCAATTATCAGAACACAAGATATATGTAGTTTCGGAATCGTTTCATAAAAATGCAGCCGAAATAACTCGTTTTGAGAAGACTCCGAGAGTACATTTCTTAAGAATGGAGGAATGAATATGCAAGAGACGACAGCACGAGTTCAGTTTGACAAAAAATATCTGATTGCATTAGTTTTGCCATTAGTTATTGAACAAGTTTTAGCAGTTACTGTAGGCATGGCTGACATGATCATGGTGTCGGGTGCCGGGGATACCGCAGTATCCGGTGTATCCCTTGTCAATACGATCAGCAATTTGTTGATCTACATATTTAATGCACTAGCAACCGGTGGCGCAGTAGTAGCGGCACAGGCGTTAGGTGCCAAGAAGAAAAAGACTGGTCAGATTGTTGCTAATCAGCTTGTACTGATCTGCCTGATCGTATCCGTTGTCATATCGGCAGTGTGTATCGTATTTGACCGTGCGATCTTAACATTAATTTATGGAAAAGTTGAGCAGGCCGTTATGGATCAGGCCGTTACTTATTTCTTTATTACGGGTTTCTCTTTTCCTTTTATTGCGGTATATGACGGTGCATCTTCTTTGCTTCGATCAATGGGAAAGGCATCAATATCCTTGTTTGTATCTGCGATTATGAATGGTTTGAATATTTTATTTAATGCAATCTTCGTATTTGGTTATAATATGGGGATCGCAGGTGTTGGATACGGTACTCTGATCTCGCGCGTGGTAGCAGGTATTGTTGTTGTATTTATTCTGCGCAATGAAAAATACGATCTTCATATCGACAAGTATTTTCGGTTTGGCTGGGACGGTCAGATTATAGGCAAAATACTAAGGATTGGTATTCCGAGTGGTATTGATAATGGTATGTTCCAGATCGGCAAACTGTTTACACAGAGCTTGATCACCAGTTACGGGACGGCGGCGATCGCAGCCAATGCGACCGGAAGTACGATCGAGCTGTTAGCCACAATTCCGGCTGCGGCAATGGGATTAGCGCTTACAACTGTTGTAGGCCAGTGTGTTGGCGCAGGCGACTATCAATCGGTGAAAGAGTATTCTTGGAAGTTAATGAAATGGGCATATGTGATGTTATGGGGATTGAATATCGTCATCATCTTTATGACACCAACGATTGCAAGCTGGTACAATCTGTCTGCAGAGGCAGATCACTTGGCTCGTATTTTGATCTGGTATCATAGTGCCTGCTGTATGGTGATGTGGCCGGCAGCGTGGACATTACCATCAATTTTGCGTGCGGCAGGTGATGTCAAGTTTGTCATGGTCAGCTCCATTATCATTATGTGGGTATTTAGAATTGGTTTGGCCTATGTGATCGGTGGCTTGATGCAGCCGATGGGACTTGGTGTCTGGGGCGTTTGGATCGCCATGACGATCGACTGGTTTGCAAGATGCGTCTGCAATGCATGGCGATTAAAGAGCGGCAAATGGAAACGCGGTGCAGTTATTTAATAACGCAGACTACTATGCGCTTCATAGATTGTTTTTTATGTCAAAGAATACTACACATTTTGCAGCCGGACAAAGTAATACAATAATAGTATCTTAAGAATAAAAAATAACGGAACAGCAGTTCTTTGTTAGTTAAAAAGCACCTTTTTTGGAAGATGAATCTTTGGATTTAGTCTTTCTGGAGGGTGTTTTTTATTTGTAGAGATCATTATATGTGAAAAGTCAAATATGCAAGCCATAAATTGAAAAATGAAGAAAACAGTCAACCAGTTAGGCGAGAAAAGCAAGCTGGAAATCAAAAAATTGAAAAAACAGTCAACCAAGAGGGCGAGAAAAGCAAGCTGGAAATTGAAAAATTGAAAAAACAGTCAACCAAGAGGGCGAGAAAGGCAAGCTGGAAATCAAAAAATTGAAAAAACAGTCAACCGAGAGGGCGAGAAAGGCAAGCTGGAAATCAAAAAATGAAAAAAACAGTCAATCAAGAGGGAAAATGAAGTAAATTATGTTTGGCTGTGGCATGCTGTATGAGAGAATATGAGAGAATTTGCCTGGTCAGATTTGACAAATTTGAAAAAAAGTGCTAAACCATAGTTGCAACTAAAAAACATAACATGAGAAACGAAACGCCAATTTAATATCGACATTCCGCAAACTTCCCTATGTTATCGATTTGTATGAATGGAGGAACAGACAAATGACTACTTTAAAAGTACAAAGAAGAAACATGGAAACTAAGGCAAAGAAACTCAGAAGAGAGGGCTATGTGACAGGCAATCTGTTTGGCAAGGAATTTGAAGGCTCAATACCGTTGCAGATTGAAAAGGGCGAAGCTGATCGTATTCAGAGAGAGTGCATGAAAGGAAGTCAGTTGTACTTAGAGCTGGAAGGCACGACTTATGATGTATTGATCAAAGAGTTAGATTTTAATGCGCTGGATCATCAGATTTTGGAAATGGATTTTCAGGCTTTGGTCAAAGGTGAAAAAGTACATTCTGTTGCAGAGGTAATTTTGCATAATAAGGAGAAAGTTCCAGAAGGTATTTTGGAGCAGCATCTGGAGGAGATCGCATATAAAGCCACACCAGAAAATCTGGTTGAGAAGATTGAGATTGACTGCACTGGTATGCACATTGGAGATGTACTTACTGTCGGCGATCTTGCGATTGCAAAGGACGGAAAGGTTGATATTCAGACGAGTTTGGATGCACCGGTTGTAAGCGTTGTAGCAGGTCGGAATGATACTGTAGAGGATGAAGAGGAAGCTGCTGCAGAAGAGACAGCAGAAGCATAATTCATGAGCTTGTAAATGGGCTGATAAGATCATTTAACAGGGGATGTGGCATTTATGCCACATCCCCTGTTAGCTGTTTCTATGCTTTGTGATAAGGGTGTTTATTTATTGATCACGGATACAGGTTCTCCGCGTAGATATGCCTTAAAATTATCAATGGCAATATCAATAGCACGCAAGCGAGAGGCGCGGGTGAGCCATGCAATATGAGCTGTAATTGCAGCATTATCCTGATGCAGCAGAGGATTGTCTCCCTTTGGAGGTTCATCCCGTATTACGTCCAAACCGGCGCCGTATACTTTGCCGGATTGCAGAGCATCGACCAAAGCTTCCTCGACGATCAAGCCACCGCGTGCTGTATTGATCAGGATCGTACCATCCTTCATCTTGGCAAAGGCATCAGCATCAAACGTATCCTCCGTGGAAGGTGTTAGTGGTGCATGAATGGAAATAACATCACTTTCCGCTAACAGCGTATCGAAATCAACCTGCTCAATAAAGTCATATTTCGGATCTGTCTTTTTGTGACGGGAGTAGCTGATCACACGCATGCCAAATCCCTGCGCCATCTTGGCAAAGGCAAAACCAATCGCTCCCAGACCAAAGATACCACACGTTTTACCGTACAATTCAATCTGCGGTGTTAATACACGGCCAAAGGTTTCATAATCTTCATTGGTGGCATGTGCCCAATCAACACGTTTGACATCTTTGGAATGAAGATCCACGTGATGACATACTTCCATAAGAAGTGCCCATGCATATTCCGCAATAGTCTGTGCACCATAGATGGTGTTGGTGATCACCATCCCCTTTTCCTTTGTCATAGGAACATCAAATTCGCCAAAACCATGACCAAGTGTTGCAACATATTTGAGATTAGGATGTTTGCTTAAGAATTCTTCATTTATATTGCTGCCGTTGACCCACACGCCGATAGCAGCGTCGGCATCTGCGATGACGGGATGAAGTTCTTCATTGCTGGGATAGCCGTCAAAATGCTTGATTACCAGCTCATCGACTTCCGGTAATTCTTTTAACAGGTTCCACTTTAAGTCCATATCTTCTTTTGTAATGTCCGGCTGAAGCACCGGCTCCGGGATAACTACAACTTTCATAATAAGCCTCCATTCCTTATATCCACTTGCATGAGCAGCGGATACATTTTCGTGAAATCCAAATGTATATTATATTGGATTGATTAACATATTAATTCAGTCAATAGCAAATCATATGGGAAAGAATAAGAGAAGTTCGTAAAAAAGTCAATCCATTTGAAAAAATTACGTAAAATTTGGAATCTGAACAAGTTTGTTTGTAAAAATTACAAAAAACGTCAGTTTTTGTTGACACCGCTTTGGATAAATGATAAAAATGTGCTTGTGTGAGAGATGCAAAGCAAAAATTTAATAGTAAGATCATAACGGCAAAGGCGCTGACAAAAAAGTCCCTTTGCCGTTTTCTTTTTGCAAAAGAAAGGAGTGGATGTATATGGTCAAATACATAATAAAGCGTGTGCTGCTCGGTATATTAACCTTATTCGTATTGATCGCGATCACATTCGCAATGACCAAGGTTATGCCGGGAAGTCCGTTACAGTCCAAAAATATATCTGGTGATGTATTGAAAAAGATGGAAGCAACTTATGGATTAGACAAACCGCCGGTAGAACAGTTCATTATATATTGTAAGAACTTGCTGCATGGCGATATGGGAACCTCTTATAAGAAGGTTGGTAAATCCGTAAATGAGATCATCGCACAGACAATGATGCCAACGTTGCAGCTTGGTATTGTAACTTTTGTATTAGTATTAGTGGTTGGTGTCAGTTCGGGAATCCTGATGGCACGAGCGAAGAGTAACGCAGTAAAAGGTGTTTGGCTATCGGCATTGACCTTTGGTGTCAGTGTTCCAAACTTTATCGTAGCATTGCTTCTTCTTATTATATTCGGTGTAGAACTGAAGATGTTCCCTGTGCTTGGTCTTACAACACCAATGCATTATGTGCTTCCGGCTATCGCCCAGGGATTGTATCCAATCTCAGCAGTTGCCAGACAGACACAGAATAGTTATGAAGAAGTTGTTAAGCAGGATTACATAACGATGGCAAAGGCGAAGGGAATCAGCAAACGGACATTATTGTTCCGGCACATTCTTAAAAATGCGATGCTTCCGGTCATTACCTATATGGGACCGATGATTGCATTCTTATTAACAGGTAGCGTCGTTATCGAACAGATCTACACAATACCGGGTATTGGTAAAGAATTCGTATCAGCGATCACCAACCATGATTATACGGTGGTTATGGGAATTACGATCTTTATCGGTGCGATCATTATTATATGTAACTTGTTATCCGATCTGATCTGTGCGGTCGTTGATCCTAGAGTCCGCAAAACATTGTAAAGGAGGGAACGCGTATGGATGCCATGGAAACAAAATTATTTCGTAAATTAGATGATGATGAAAAAAACGACGAGTTTATTGCTGTAGAGAGCAGAACGTTCCTTCAGTCGGTATGGCATGATTTTACCGGAAATAAGAGAGCTGTAGCCGGGGCGATCATTTTGATCATTGTTGTATTGATGGCGATTTTCGGACCGATGATGTGTAAATATTCTTATGCCGAACAGAATATGTCACTGAGAAATGCAAGTCCCAGCATGGATCATTGGTTTGGTACTGATCGAATGGGAAGAGACATTTTTGTACGAATCTTATTCGGTGCAAGGATCAGCTTAGCAGTTGGTTGTTTGGCAGCCGTGATCAATCTGATCGTCGGTACGATCTATGGTGGTATCGCAGGATATGTTGGTGGTAAGGTCGACATGGTCATGATGAGAATCGTAGATATTATTTATTCGGTACCGGCAATGCTTTACATTGTATTGATCATGTTGATCTTTGGGGCAAGCGTGGTTAGTATCATGCTTGGTATATCGATCACCTGTTGGATTGATATGGCGCGTATCGTAAGGCAGCAGGTCAAGAGTTTGAAAGAACAGGAATTTACGATGGCAGCGTTTGTGTTAGGTGCAAGCCCAAGTCGTATCCTGATCAAACATTTGCTGATCAATACGATGGGACAGATCATTGTTACGGTAACTTTGATGGTGCCGCAGGCAATCTTTACCGAGGCTTGGCTGAGTTTCTTAGGTGTCGGCATTTCCGCACCGATGGCAAGCTGGGGTACTTTAGCACAGGATGCAAGACAGTTGATCATGACATATCCGATGCAGACGGTATATCCAATGATTGCAATTTGTATCACGATCTTCTCGTTCAACTTCGTTGGTGAGGGATTAGAAAAGGCGTTGGATCCTAAGAGAAAACGTTAAGCAATTTGTCTGGTGTCCTATATGTTGGACAGTATATAACGTGTCCGAGATCTTGGACAGCATTGGACGGCGAAGAAAAACGAGAGAAAGGCATGGTGATGGATATGAGTTTGTTAGAGATCAGAGGATTAGAGACAGAGTTTCAGACAGAGCAGGGCGTAGTAAAGGCACTGCGGGGAATAGATTATACCGTTGACAAAGGAGAAGTCCTTGGAATCGTAGGAGAGTCCGGTTCAGGTAAGAGTGTGGGAATGCTTTCACTGATGGGACTACTGGCACCGAATGGTACCGTAACCGCCGGAGAAATGATCTTCGACGGGGAAGACATTTCTCCGGTTAAATATAAGACAAAGAAAGAGAAAAAAGAATATGAAAAGAAGATGAACGCGATTCGGGGTAACGACATCAGCATGATCTTTCAGGATCCTATGTCATACTTAAATCCGATCGTAACGATCGAGAAGCAGATGACAGAGGGGATACGGGCACATGATAAATGCAGCAAGCAGGAAGCTAGAGAGCGTGCCATAGAACTGATGAAAATGGTAGGTATTCCGGCACCGGAATCCAGATTGAAACAGTATCCGTTTGAGTTTTCCGGTGGTATGAGACAGCGTATTATTATTGCGATCGCACTGGCCTGTAATCCGAAGCTGATCGTGGCAGATGAGCCGACCACAGCATTGGACGTAACCGTGCAGGCGCAGATTTTGGATCTGCTTCGCAAGATTACCGAGGAAAGTGATGCCGGTGTTATTATCATAACACATGATCTTGGCGTAGTTGCTTCCTTATGTGACCGTATCAGTATTATGTATGGTGGTAATATTATGGAAGAAGGAACGACGGATGAAATCTTTTATGATCCAAAACATCCTTATACAAAAGGCCTGTTAAATAGTATTGCTAATTCCAATGCAGATCATAGAGAACCACTTAAGCCAATTCCCGGTACACCGCCGGATCTGTTAAAACTTGGTGATCAGTGTCCGTTTGCTTCCCGATGCAGCGAGGCAATGGAAATCTGTACAAAGGCAACACCGCTTGTGACAGAATTTGGCGAGACACATAAATGCAAATGCTGGCTTCACTGCAAGGAGCGCTGGCAGGAAGTGATGAAGGGAGAGGATGCACATGAGTAACGAACCAACACCATTATTAGAGGTAAAAAATTTAACGAAGCACTTTCCCGCAGCACATGGCCAAAAAGTACATGCGGTGAATGGAGTTTCTTTTAAGCTGGAACGTGGCGAGACACTCGGTATTGTCGGAGAATCCGGCTGCGGTAAAAGTTCCATGGGACGTACGATCCTAAAGGTACATGAACCAACGAGTGGTCAGATTATTTTTGATGGAGTTGACATTACCGGGCTGAGTAACCGTAAAATGTTTCCTTATCGCAAAAAGATGCAGATGATCTTTCAGGATCCTTATGCATCCTTAAATCCAAGATTTACCGTTGGAGAGATTATTGAAGAGCCAATGATCATTCACAATATGGGTACCGCACACGAACGTAAAGTTATCGTACAGGAGTTGATCGAGACAGTTGGATTAAAACCGGATCACATCAGACGATATCCACATGAGTTTTCCGGTGGACAGAGACAGCGTATCGGTATTGCCAGAACATTAGCACTTCGTCCGGAGTTTATCGTTTGTGATGAGCCGATCTCAGCGTTGGATGTATCAATTCAGGCGCAGGTTATCAACTTGCTTGAAAAGTTGCAGCGTGAAAAAGGATTTAGCTATCTTTTCATTGCCCATGATCTGGAAATGGTACATCATATCAGCCATAAAATCGGTGTTATGTATTTGGGAAATATGGTAGAGCTTGGATCATCCGATGATGTTTACAAGAAACCATTGCATCCGTATACGAGAGCACTTATTTCCGCAGCACCGATTGCTGATCCAAAGATGGCCAAAGAAAAGAAACGAATCATCCTGGAGGGCGAGGTACCAAGTCCGATCAATCCGCCAAAAGGATGTCCGTTTGCGGGAAGATGTAAGTACGCAACCGAGGAATGTAAGTCCAAAAAACCGGACACATATATGTATGATAACAGACAGGTTGCCTGCAACTTATATTCGCCCAAAAATTTGGCACAGTATAAGGCAGTTGGCAAAACTGTTGAACAAATTATTGCTTAAAAGATCTTTAAGGATCTTTTAGATATAATGAGTATGTTTTAGAAACATCGCTCATGCGTCAGATAGTGCGAAGTGCATTGTCTGCGAATGGATTAGGGTAAATGGGAATGCAACTGACACAATGTTTGAGACACAAGGAGGGAACGCTTATGAGAAAGACAAAGAAAATTATGGCGGCACTACTTACAGGGGCAATGGTGATAGGGAGTCTTACCGGCTGTGGTGGAGGAAACAGTGCAACAAGTACCAATGACAAAGGAGAAATTGCGGAACTGATCAATGCGGTACAGCCGGAAAGTGGTGAGTATGACCCTGCAGGAGCTGCTGCTTACGAGTACTTCAACGTACAGACGAACTGTTACGAAGGTTTTGTAAACTACGATAAGGAAGGTAAGATCGTACCTGCGGCAGCAGATCATTGGGATGTCAATGATGATGCGACAGAATATACTTTCTATATTAGAGACGATGAGAAGTGGTCCGATGGATCGGATGTTACAAGTGCTGACTTCGAAAATACGATGAAGAGAGCACTTGAGCCGGACAATGGTTCTTGGTACGTTGACTTTTTGTTCGTTGTTAAGAATGCAGAGAAGTGCTTTAATGGAAAATGCGACTTCAAAGATGTCGGCATCGAGTGTATCGACGACAAGACGATTAAGTTTACATTAGAAGAGCCATGTTCTTACTTCTTAGATCTTTGTAAACTGCCTACCTATATGCCATCTAATTGCAAATATGCAACAGATGATAATAAGGATTGGGATATGAATCCGGAACAGAACTTAGGTAATGGACCATATCATTTGTCTGAGCATGTGGACGGAGATCACGTATCTTTTGAGAAGAATAAATATTACCGTGATGCAAAGAGCACCAATGTATTAAAGATTACGGATAAGTTTATGGATGACGATCAGGCAAAAGCATCGGCATATCAGACAGGTGAGATCAACATCCTGCAGGGTGCACCTAGTGAGATCGCAGAATCTTATGAAGGCAAAGATGACTTGTCGATCCGAGAGGTTCCACAGACAAACTACATCTTATTCAATATTAATGAAAAACCATTTGATGATGTTAAAGTACGTCAGGCATTTTCACTGGCATTGAATCGTAAAGATATTGCAGCAGTCGTTGGTACGGCTTGCGAGCCGGGTACCAGTTTCGTCGGTAAGAATTACAAGAGCAAAGCCGATGGCAAGAAATGGGGCGAAGCACAGGGAGATCTGTTAGATGAAGATCTCGCAAAGGCAAAAGAGCTTTTGGCAGAGGCCGGTTACAAAGATGGCAAGGGCCTTCCAACGATCACATATACTTATCCGGCAATGAGTTATGAGGCAAACGTAGCACAGGTATTGCAGGCACAGTGGAAGAAACTGGGAGTAGATGTAAAATTAGAGGCAATGGAATATGAAGTATACGTTGATGAGCGTCGTAACGGTAAGCTGCAGATGGCAAGAATGCAGTGGTACGCTGATTACAATGATCCGACCAGCTGGCTGAAGATGTACCAGACCGGCAATGCACAGAATGATGTGAAGTGGAGCAATGCGAAGTATGATAAACTGATTCAGGAATCTGACAAGAACCTAGATGAGGCAAGCCGTCAGAAACAGTTGATGGAAGCAGAAAAGATTTTAGTATCCGAAGATACGGTTATCTGTCCATTATTCAGCCCATCCAATCAGGACTTGATCGATCCATCTCTGACAGGTTATTATACAGATGGTCTCGCTTATACTTTTTTCTATAAGACAACGAAGAAATAAGCCATCTCTTACAGAGATGAATCCCAGATAAAGGAGGGGAGTGTAATGACAACAGAGAAAGTAAATGATCTGGAACTGGTAAAGTTATCTGATTATTTTACGCCCGGCAAGTTTCGTACCATACCGGGTACCGCAATGACAGATCGTGGTGGTATTACCGAGATGCAGGCTGTGTTTAATATCAATACAGACTTTGCAAAGCGTTTGACCTTTCAGTTTTCTACCATGTTAGTGATCTATGGATTTGGCATATTGAATGATAAGCTGATCGAGATCAACAAGAGTAAGTACGTAGGATATAAGGAAGAGAATGTGTTGAAACGTATTACCTTTAATGACTGTGGGGAGCGGTTTGTCATGGTGTTGGAGCTGAGCGATGCACCGGATAAACTGCTGGCAGTAACAGCAGATGATGTGGAATATTTATTGAACAATTGTCTGCATCCGGCAACTTGATAACGAACTGTAATGGTATTTGAACATGGAGCCTGCACGCGAATGAATTCGTGTGCAGGCTCTTATTTGTTCAAGTCTCTGATGTAAGGTATGGGAAGTTTGAGTAAAAAAAATGAAAAAAGTTCTTGACAAATGGATGTGACTGCTATATTATAACATACAATTCATATATAAATGATATGAAAACAAGGAAAAGAATCGTAGGAGGTGATACTTCCATGGATGCATTGATCACGGTTGAGGGTGTGGAGAAAGATTTTGGTAATCAAGTCAAAGCACTCGACCAGATTAATTTGGAAATTGCAAGTGGAGATATTTATGGAATTATCGGTATGTCCGGTGCGGGTAAGAGTACATTAGTACGATGTCTTAATTACTTAGAGAAACCTACCGCCGGTGTTGTCAAGATTCATGGCAAAGATTTATCGACTTTGAAAGGCAGACAGCTTCGCAAAGAGAGACAGAAGATTGCAATGATCTTTCAGCATTTTAATCTGTTGATGCAGAAGAATGTGTTGGACAATATTTGCTTTCCACTTGTGATCGCCGGAGTAAGCAAGAAACAGGCAAAGAAGAGAGCTGTGGAATTGCTTCAGATCGTGGGACTTGCTGATAAAGCAAAAGCATATCCGGGACAATTGTCCGGTGGACAGAAGCAGCGTGTGGCAATTGCCAGAGCATTAGCGAATAATCCGGATATCCTGCTTTGCGACGAGGCAACGAGTGCTTTGGATCCGCAGACGACACAGTCTATCTTGGAATTGTTGCAGCAGATCAACCATGATTACGGTATCACGATCGTGCTGATCACCCATGAAATGTCCGTGGTACAAAAGATATGTAATAAAGTTGCAATCTTAGAAAAGGGACATTTGGTGGAGACGGGAAGTGTTTCCAAGATATTTGCCAATCCGGAATCTGCGGCCGCTAAGAAGATGATTTTTGGTGAAGATACCAGTGTTCCAAAGATGGAAGGAAAGCATCTGGTGCGAATCGTCTTTAGCGAAAATTCATCGTTTGAACCGGTTATCGGTAATATGATCCTTCGATACAAGACACCGGTTAATATATTGCATGCCGATACCAAGGATATCAACGGCATTGCAACCGGAGAAATGATCTTGCAGTTGCCGGAGGATGAAGATATTGCAAAGCAGATGATCACATATTTACGTGATTGTAAGCTGACGGTAAAGGAGGTGGAAGCAGATGTTTCACTTTGATGCAGTTGTTCAGGAGATGATCATTAATGGTATTTGGGAAACGCTGTACATGACCTTAGCGTCAACCTTTATGGGATATGTGCTTGGACTTCCACTGGGAATCGCTCTTGCGGTTACCGACAAAACCGGAATCAGACCACAGCCGGTTGTATATCGTGTGCTGGATGTGATTTCGAATGTACTGCGAAGTATACCGTTTATTATTTTGTTGATATTAGTGATTCCGCTTACCAGATTTATCGTGGGGCAGTCTTATGGCTCTTCGGCTACAGTCGTACCACTGGTTATTGCTGCCGCTCCTTTTATTGGACGTATGGTGGAATCATCGCTCAAGGAAGTAGATCATGGCGTGATCGAGGCTGCTCAGAGCATGGGCGCCGGCATCTTTACGATCATTTGGAAAGTATTGCTCGTAGAAGCAAGAACATCCTTGATCGTCGGTGTGACGATCGCACTTGGCACAATCCTTGGATACTCCGCAATGGCAGGCGCTGTCGGAGGCGGCGGTCTGGGAAATATCGCAATTCGGTATGGTTATTATCGTTATCAGCCGGATATCATGATCGTAACGATCGTTATTTTGATTGTCCTCGTTCAAATTTTGCAGGGAATTGGAATGTTGATCTCTGCAAAGCTTGATCGAAGAAAATAAATACCAGCTTTCGTATTGAAAGATTGGAACACAAAAAGAATTGGAGGAAATTTAATTATGAAGAAGAAAGTAGTAGCATTGACATTAGCGTTGACATTGGTAGCAGGTTTGGTAACAGGCTGCGGTAATGCAAAGAAAGACGATAACAAAGCAGACAGCAAAACAATTACAGTAGCTGCATCACAGACACCACATTCTGAGATCTTGGCAGAGGCAGCTAAGACCTTAAAGAAACAGGGATATGATCTGAAAGTTACAGTATTTGATGATTATGTACAGCCAAATAACGTAGTAGAGAGTGGAGAATTTGATGCCAACTATGTAGAACATAAGCCATACATGGAGCAGTTTAACAAAGAGAATGGTACTCATATCGTTGATGCCGGCGATATTCACTATGAGCCATTTGGAATTTACGGTGGAACTAAGACAAAGCTCGAAGATGTTGCAGAGGGTGATACCATTGCAATTCCAAACGATACAACAAACGAAGCGAGAGCATTATTACTTTTGCAGGATAATGGTTTATTGACTCTTAAAGACGGTGCAAGCCTGACAGCAACCATCAACGACATTAAAGACAATCCTAAGAAATTAAAATTCCAGGAGCTTGAAGCAGCACAGGTATCCAAAGTAAAAGATGAGGTTGCTTATGTAGTATTAAACGGTAACTATGCATTAGAGGCAGGATACAGCGTTGGCAAAGATGCTTTAGCATATGAGAAGTCCGATTCTGAGGCTGCTAAGACTTATGTAAATATCATTGGTGTCAAGGAAGGTAATGAAAACAGCGATGCGATCAAAGCTTTGGTAAAGGTATTAAAATCTGATGAGATTAAGAAGTTTATCGAAGACAAATATGATGGAGCAGTTATCCCATTTGCGGGCTAATCAGATCCTCTAAAAACTCATAAGAAATTGTTAATAAGGAAATAGCCTTTTGCCTGTTTTGTGCAGGCAAAAGGCTATTTTTGCTATAGTAGCAATATGTGACCTGACAGAATCTTTTGAAGTGCGAAGTTTGAGTATATAAAAATGCATACAGAAAGATGACGGTTTTTGAAAAGAATATGGTAATATGATTATATAGATGAATAGAGCATAGCTAATTGAATGGAACAAGATGAATGATAGATTTAGGGGGAGACGTTCTATGAAGAAAAAAATCGTATTTATATTATCACTATCCTGCTGTATGTTTCTATTAGGCGGCTGTTCTGAAGCAAAGCAGGAAAAGCAGAAAACAAATAATCCTATCGCATATACTTCGACAGAATTTGAGACAACCGAGATTCCGGCACAGGAAGAGTCTTATGTTCTACATGCATCAAAAATACATTCTAAGTCACCCACTGCCTTAGAAACAGCAATCAATAATATTATTCGTGATGCGAAAGGATATGAAGATGAACATGAAAAATTTATAGGGTTCTTGGATTGTGCTGTAGATGATGAAAATTTACCTGCTTTCTATGGACAGCAAACGATTATTGTTTCTGAAAAATCAATCTATTATTGGAATATTAGTGCGAATAAAGTGGATATGAGAGGGTCTGCGCGGTATGTGTTTCCAGAGAACACCAAGGGATGCGCTTGTGTTCGATTTATAAATGATGGACAGCGTGTATCTGCTGCGGGATTAGAGGAAGTAGATAGTGCGATCGCGGAATTACTTCAGAAAAATCCGAAAGAACAATATGTGTTTCTGAATGGAATCTCAAGGGAAGAATATCCAAGTACAGAACCGTTATTGTTGAATGCCAAAAATCAGATATTATCCTGTGACAAAGGCAACCATTACGCCGTGGATCGTTTTTATGTGGTGGATGGTGACTGCTTTGGAAAGTTATCTGACATGGCAGTATCCTACGAGATGCTTTGTCGCAAGAATGACGAGTATGCCCAAATTCTTAAGAATTATTAAGATTGCCCCAAGGTCGTTGACGCAAGCAGAAATGTATAGTGGAGAAACGTTATATGTGGGAGACAGACAGCAGTTTTACACGAAATATCGGGAAGTATATAAAAAGACAAAATTTACTACACTTGATTTATCGATGATGAAAAAGTTAAAAGAGGTATATGGAAGTGGCGCTGGTTCTATTAAGACAGTGCGGCTTAAAAATCCAAAAAAACATGTAAGAGTTAAAACTTTGCAGGAATTACATTTATATGGGACTAAAATAAAGTCTATAGATGTATCAGGATTGACAAAATTAAAAAAACTTTATGTTGGTAATTGTACGACCAAGTGTAATATCAACAAGTGTACAAAGCTTGAAGAACTTGGTATTATAAATCGAGGAACGACAGATTTATCACTCAAGAGTAAAAGCTTGAAACACCTGCAGTACCGAGGCGGTAAAGTGAAAAAATTGTCAGTCAAAAAATGTCCTAAGTTATATGCAGTTACGATAAGGGGAACCAAGGCGAAATCTTTAGATTTTAAGGGCAATAAAAATCTGCTCTATTTATCGATTTATAATAGTAATATTGGTAAAGTGGTTTATCCGAAAATAAAAAAAGCGGACTGGAGATATGAGTATAAAATACAAGATAAACGCTTTAGCTCTGACCCGATAACAAATGCTGAAGAAAGTGGGATTTTTACTTATGAGCATTACTTAGGTGGATACAATATAAATCAAGCAAAGACTGTGGATATATCTGCGTGGAAACGGTTGAGCAGCGCAATGAAGAAACGGCAATTGGCCAATGGTTATAAATTTGTCATGAAACAATATACACCGCGCCGGATTATTATTAACAAGAAGTTACGCAGTTCTGACAAAAAGTGGATACGTGCAGTAGCAAAGAAGATTAAAGCAAAAGTAATTATGTGGTAAGTATGAAGAAGCTTAAACTTACCAATTGCAAAAAATTACGAAGACTGGATCTTACACCATTTGATATGAAATCATTGGATATCAAGGGATCAACAAGGCGGATATTGTTTTGTTGATCCCTTTTTGGTTATTTGCGCATTATTATATCTAACGTGTTTATCATTATCGCCGGATAGCACTTATTCCGCACTGACAACTTGTGATATGTCATCAGCCTGTTCTGCTAATAACTGTTTGACGTAATCGCGAATGAAGAAATCGTCCTCCGGCATTTGACAGCCGACAATATACATCCCTTCGTTATTCGAGCATCGGATGACATGTCCGGTCAATTCATTATGATTTGGCAGATCAAAATCATGGATCGTAACATGGATGTCTGCCCCCTTGTGATCTGTAAAGAAGGGATCCTTCGTTAGAAAAGCAAATCCATTGGCGCTGATGTTATCCATTGTGGCATCGATCGGTAGTGGTGCGATGCCGTCTGCGGACGTATTAGCAATAGTGATGCTGCAGGTGTTGGAAAGATCTGCACGAGGATATTTGCGGCGGTTATTGATCTTAGGTCGGGACTCGATAATGATCTGCGAGTCTTTCGTGATCAGTGCACGTTTCCAATGGTACAATACATTGCCGACGGTTACCTGTAATTCGCACTCTGTCGTTTTAGTGATTGGTGGGAAATTGTCCAAGGAAACAGTCAGTGTATTTTCGGTGCGTTCTACTATATCGCCATGATAATTTGAAGAATCCTCCAAAGTCACTGTGAATTTCATGCCCGGCTGTAAGTCCTCAACGCCCATAAAACCACCAATACCAAGCTCACACATCAAAGATTCAACGACCGTTTCGATCGAATTGATATTATTGGCGGATTCATCATATTTGCTCAGCATACGATGACTGATCTCGTTGGAATCGGAAATGTGTTTTGACATTTTCGTCATGATCGAGGATACCTGATCCATGTTGTCGACTAATTGGATATTGGATTGTTCCACATCTTTCATTGCCGTATCAATGATCTGAATATTCTCTTCCAATTGTGCGGTATCTTCGGATATTTTGGAAATGCTGGCACCAGCGGTTGTTACCTTGTTGAGAGTCATGCGGATCAATGATAACGTTTCTTCCATCGTGTGCATCATCTTGGTAGAGGTTTCTTCCAGATGCATCAAAGACTGACTGATCTTGCTGGAGGAAGCTTTTGTACCGGTGCTGAGGGTACGGATCTGTTCTGCGACAACGGCAAATCCCTTACCGGCTTCTCCGGCGCGGGCGGCCTCGATCGATGCGTTTAATGCCAATAGGTTAGTTTGGCTGGAAATATCCTCGATCGTTCCGGTTTCCTCTTTTACCATCGCAAAATCGTTTTTGAAGTCTTGCAAAGTCATTTCGATTTCCTGTGATAGTGCAGCCATATTGTTCGTTGTGTCAATGAGACTGTCAAGATCTTTGGAACTTACTTCGGTGTGCTTGCCGGAAGTGGCAGTCAGCAGAACCATTTTCTCAATCAAATAAGCAACATGATTGACCTGAGCCTTGATCTTGGCGGTCATTTCATTGGAAGAAGCCGTTGTGTCTGTCAGGTGAAGATTATTTTCTTCGACTTGCTGCATGCTTCGTGCAACGATCCCGGCTCCGTGTGTGTTTTCTGAAGCAAGTTCTCGAACGACCGTGACGCCATCCATAATGGAGTTACTTGCCTGTTTCACCTGTTCTACTGTTGTAATAACACGGTTTAGATCCGCTTTGATGCTGTCTGTCATGGCACCATCAGACTCATTCAAGTGCTTGATGGACATGACATAGCAGATATAACATAAAATAATACAGGATAATTGTAATTGATAGTCTTTTACATTTGTAGCCGAATTAAATCCGTTCATGTAACGATATACAGCACTGCCGATAATAATGATGGAATTCGCAATGCCGCAATTTATCATGAAACGCCTGTTTTTTGTAGAGAACCAGCAGGCTCGTCACCGGCAGGATATAAGTAAAGGCGATGGGAGAAGCGGTGGTACTTACAACAAAAGTATAAAAGATACCATAGCCGATCACCAGATCATACTTATAAGTATCCGTTGTAAACCCTTTGACACGTAGTAATATCTCGCCAAGGATGATCGGCAGCCAGCACAGGATCAAAAAGATGATATAGTAATCTGCTTTTTGAAGGCCGTTAGCAACGTCACTGCCGTAATTAGCCGATAATAATAGCGCAAAGATCAGCCATATCTTGCGTGCTTTGCGGTTCGCCTTTTCCTTAAAAATGTTTTCGTCATAATTCATAATCGTTAACCTCATAGTTCTTTCCTATATTGTTATTTTGCGATTCACTGCTCATGTATTTCGGCAAAATACTCTGCAATTGCCTGAATCGTCTGCGTGCTTTCCGGCAGGAAAGGTTCAAATACACTAAAAGCGTGTGTAAGTTGTTTGTTTTTTGGAAAGTCAAGCAGGCGGTGTGGCATATTGTATTTTGTCAATGCCTTCTCAAACTTCGTGGTGTAATGATGTAAATTATCGTTCTTACTTGTTACCAGCAGACAAGGCGGCAGTGCTTGTACTAATTTCTGATAGGTTGGATTCACATACGGCGCAAAATCACTTTGTTTATAATCCGTGCCATATAAATATTTTGGTAAAGACAAGCCAATCTGGTCAAAGCGGTTGGTGTAAAACATACCGCTGATCAGCCCCAGTGCCTGAAGTGGTGCAGGGCATACAGACACTTGCGCGGCAGCAGCCATTTCGGCGTTGTTCTGCATGGCAGCACAGTAGGTTAATAACATGGCTCCCCCGCTGTCTCCGACACCATAGATCTCGTCAGTTTTACCATAATAAAGATTACCGTAGTCTTGAACATACCGCAGCGCCTGAAAGAAATCCGTGCACTGATGATAGAAGGTATATTCTGGGACGAGACGGTATTCGATGCTAAACACGACATAGCCAAGTTTGCATAATCTGGCACAAAAGTAACGGTTGAACTCTTTGCATCCCATGATCAGGCCGCCGCCATGCACATTGAAAATGATCGGAAGCTCTTTGTCCGGCGATTCAGAAGGTCGAAATACATCCAATCGGTGTGCTTCGTTCTGATCGTTCACATATTCGATATCAAGATACATGTCCACGCCGTCGGGGATGGAAAAACGCTTACGGCGATCCGGCAATGTTTTCATGAAATCTGTTCGCTGCTGCATGAATGCAGTTTCAATATAATTACTCATATGTATTATGTATCCTTTTCAAAATGTTCTAGCTATTATAATAAACCAGATTGCCGTCACAATCAATAGAACCGTCAAAAGTGCCAAAGAAATTGTAAAAAAGAATGCAAGAAAAGTGTAAGCCAATATGCTTGTATACATGTAGTAATAGCAATGATGAATATTTTCGATGGCAGATATTTGCTGCATCAGAAAGGGGTATGGGATGGAATAAATCGAAACAGTGAATAAAAAGTTAGATTAGTTTAGAATACGGTTCCAAGTATTTAGTAACTGTGTAAAAGAGCAAGCTGCATTAGCGGGGCTGGTCGATGGTAGTAGTGCGATTGGCAGCCCCGTATTATCATACACATATTTTTGGTATAGGTCGTATGCTTTGCGTCCATTGGCATAGACAGCGGTTATGGAGGAGCGGGTTATGATCTTAGGAATATCATTGGGGATCACATTCCGAATAGAACTGTCACTAGACCCTTTGATATCGCACTCGGCGATCACGTCCCAGAGTGCGATATGGTGTCTGTGCAATAGAGCCTTTTTGTCCGCGATACTTTCCGGGACAGGCTCATTGCATAATTCAGCGATCACTTTCCAAAAGCGGTTGCGCGGATGCCCGTAATAAAATTGCTGTTCTCTTGATTTTACCGATGGAAAGGATCCTAAGATCAATACGGTAGAATCTGCATCGTATACAGGGGCAAATTCATGTACAACGTGAGTATATTCCAAGGCGAACCTCTCCTTTCTGTATCCACGGCTTTTAATTTTCTATTCTAACTTCGTATTTCTCAACTACTATCCAGCCATATGTTGCTTATTACTGACATAATAAGCAATATGTAGGCTGTCAGTAAGGTTTGGTATGTGAAGTTAGCGTTACTATGATTTTTTTCTGCGGTTGCAGCTATCTTCCAAGAAGAGCTGTACGATAGGATCAATCTGTTCCTTTGCAAAGCATGGAATGCTGGTAAAGCTATTCATCGCTCCGGCGAGGATATAGACTATCCCGTGCTGGAGATGCAGCAGGCGTTCTACCGGAGTCTGCTGCAATTCTATATATTGTATTTTGTGATAATCAATAAATTGTGTAGAGGAAGCAAACATTCCGTTTGTTATTGCAATGTAATTCTCACGAAGCTGCAATTTGTTGGCTTTGTAAGTGCCATAACAGCCGATCAGATATATCAACATTGCTAGCACGAAAGAGCCGATACAGCCCAGGACTGCCGGTAGACCGGTTACGCCAAAGACTGTAATCATAAGAGTCCACCCAATTGCTAAAAATACAAGCAGTTTGGCAGAATCGATGATCTTTTTCCACCAGATCGCTTTCGGTGGACGGATCGGTGCAGTATCACTTTCGGTGAAATAAGCATCGAATTCCGGAAGCAGACGATGCAGTAATTCAGGTAAGTGTTTCTCTGGGATAGAGAGCAGTAAACGCGTGTTTTCTTCTTTTTCATCGCCCATACCGATATTTATAATATCGACAAAGCATCGCTTTGAAATACGGCTAAATACCGGACGCTGTACGATGATCGAACTGATGCGTTTGATTGGAATTTCATAGCTGGTGCGTTTGAACAGACCAAATTCCATATGCAGATGATCCGGCATACGTTTGATCCGGAAGCTGTAATAGCGGAAGAAATCACCGATCAGACTACGCAGTGCTGCATAGACAAAGGAGCCAATGACAACGATTCCACCTAATGCAGTTGGGATCATTTGGATCAAGGAACCGATGCTGTGATCGCCGAAAACAACCATTTTTAAGAAAAAAGCAATAATGGCGATCAGAGCGGCAAGGCATACGAGCAGACTTATAATAGAAGCACTGTAAACACAGTGGGTAAGCACTTGCTTGGTATTGTAAGCTACTTCGGATAATACCTGTCTGCTGTTTGGAGCAGCATTTGCTGAGGTTACTTGTCCGTTATCTGGGACAGAAGAAACAGTACTCATCTGCCCACTATTTTGGACGGAAGTGGCTCTGCTTATCTGATCGTTATTTGGGACAGAAGTAGGATCACTTATCTGACCGTCGTTTTGGACGGAAGTAGGATCGCTCGTCTGACCGTTATTTGGGACAGAAGCAGCAGCCCCTGCGGTTCCATCAAGCTGTTCGTTGGCAGCTATAGTTTGCGTATGTTTGGCAGCGGTTGCCCCCGCTAAGAGTCTCTCTCTAAGTGCCTCGGCTTTGTCTTTGCGAAGCAAAATGGTGACGTCTGTAGTATCGGCGGTACTTCGGCTTTCGGTATCGATCTTAACCGTACTGGTGCCGAGAATGCGTTCCAATAGATTACGCTCGATGTTGATATTGGAAATATTGCGCAGGCCAATCGTATTTACAGAACGAAAAATGGTATTTTTCGTAATCGTGATACTGGTTTCATCTACCGTGATCCAAGTCTTATACCAAACAATGGTGTTAACTGCCAGTCGAAATAGGATCACGGCAAGGATTACTAATATGATGATAAGCAGTGTGGTGCTATCAGAATTTTTGATATCGCCCAGTATTTCGTCAAGATCATCCAAGGAGGATATTAAAAATGTGATAATAATGACACCGAATACACCAAGCTGCTCTAACATTAGAGACGGGTGATTTCGAAACTTATTGTCCATTAGCACGTTCCTCCTCTACGATTTCGTTAATGCGCTGTTTCAAGCTGTCAGCAATATGTTCTGCTTTATCTTTTTCAAGAAATTTGATCGTTACGTCTCCGCCGGCAGTAGTGATTTCAACTTTGGCAAGGCCAAACAGGCGGTCAAGCGGACCGGAAGAAATTTCGATTTTATGAAGGCGGCTGATCGGCACGATCGTATGTGTTAAGAAGAGGTAGCCTTCCTTGATCTGTACTTCTTCATCGGTCAATCCGTAAGCATAACGCTGGTAGCGAAAAAGTGGGGATACGATCGTTTCAATGATCTCGAGTATCATAATAATGGCACAGATGATAGTAACCCATCCAATGACTGTTTTATTGGAAGTGAAAGCTTCAGTTCTGGTAAAGAAGACAATGACTCCCAGAACGGCGGCAATGACCACACAAACGATAGAGGTGACCAAATACATGCAGTATAATGCTTTTTTGTTTAACTTTTCTAATTTCATAAAAATTTTCAATCCTTTCTCTTGCTCTCTGTAAATGCTTTTCCGTGATACGCCCTCCCTTAACGCGTATTATCTCAAGTATAGCAGAACAAGAGATGCATGACAATTTTTGAAATGACAAATGCGTTGCAATTTGACAAAAATTTGATAAAATTGTGGCAAAAATATGTCATTGTAATAAAAATGTCATTTATTAGAATTTGGGGTTGTGTTACAATGTAAACGTAGGGAAAATGGTGCTAACATGTTTTGTCGCCTGATGGGTGACGCTGGTTTACGAAGGGGGAAGAGTCCTATTCAAAATAACCGGCATAGGATATCAGCACTGCATTATGTACTCTCAGAATCTTGAGTGTATATTATTAAGAAATGGAGGAAGCATATGGAGAAATTTAAGAAGCGTCACAAACAATTGACAAGCTTAGTACTTTCTGCAGCCATGATTTTTAGCTTGGTTCCGGGTACGGTAGGAGCAAAAGCTGAAACTCGCGTAGAAAAGCAAGTCAATCAGACAGCAGAGAGGGACACAAATAAGAAATCGGTTTCGAAAACAGCGTTGAAAACGATATCAGCGGATTTTAAGGCACAGAAGTTTGCAGAACTGTATGAGGAGGGGGGGCTTTCTTGTACAACAGAGGGGATTACATTTGACACTGAAACAGCAGCCGATAACTTGTTACTCACCGGTAAGAATAAGGTGGTATCCGGAGCGGCTATTACATTAAAGAACACATTGGATTTTGGCACAGACAAGGTGCAGCGTATCCAGATCGATGCATTGGCTAAGAAAGCGACAAAGACCTATATGGAAGTGTATTTGGATGATGCTGTCACACCAACTGTGAGAGTGCGAATTCCAAATCAGCCAAAGACAGACAATTGGACAAGGACCAAAGTTTACAGCTATGAATTTGCAGAGAATGAGAAACTGACCGGTAAACATAAGGTACGTGTTCAGCTTCAGGATGAGACAACGGCAGCAGACAAAAAGACAAGCGTGCTGCTGCGTTCTATCCAGTTCGTGCAGGAAAGTATTCCGACCGTATCTTTTGATATTGATGAGTCTTTGGGAAGCATTAGCGAGATGAACGGTGATAGTTCACATAATACGGAATGCTATGGCAAGATGAATATCGATGTACCGGAAGGCTATGCAGCAGAGTATGGCAAGGATCCGGAGGCAGCAGCGAAGAAGACGGCTGGCAGCTACGATATGGAATATATACGCGGCCGTGGCAATTCAACTTGGACTGTCTCAAAGAAGCCATATAAGATCAAGCTGGATAAGAAAGCGGATCTGTTTGGCATGGGTAAAAATAAGCATTGGGTATTGATAGCAAATTATTATGATAATAGTTTGGTACGTAATCGTCTGACCTATTATTTGGGACGTAAGCTTGGCATGGAATATACACCAGAATGTGTACCGGTTGACGTCATTATGAATCATGAGTATTTGGGCAGTTATTTGCTGTGCGAACAGATTCGTCTGGATGAGAATCGTGTGGATGAAAATAATCTTGAAAAGGCAGATAAAGGTGCCGATGTCAGCGGTGGTTATCTGTTATCCATGGAACCAAACGAAGAGACAGACAACGTGATCAAAACAACGTATAATTCGTATTTGATCGAATCTCCGAAAACGGGAGCGTGTCAGTCACAGGCAAAGGCTTATATCGAGAATTACATGAAGAAGACAGAGGATGCAATTTATGGAGATGACTTCAAAAATGAGGATGGAACATCGTATCAAGACTTAATGGATGTGAAGTCAGCAATTGCCTATTATTGGATGCAGGAGGTCTCTATGAATGGAGATGCATTTATTTCCACGAGCACCTATCTGTACAAAAAACAGGACACAGCGGATGCCAAGGGTAAGCTATATTGGGGACCGTTGTGGGACTTTGATTATGTAGCCTGGTCTTCCAATGACTATAGCGAAGAGGAAGATTCCTATAGCGGATTTGTTACTCAGAGAACATGGTTTAACCGCTTGATGGAAGATCCGGAGTTTGCACAGCAGGTAAAAGAGTATTGGGTAACGCTAGCAGGAGCATTGGAGGATGCCATTGCTGACGGTGGAATTTTGGACCGGTATGCACAGGAACTTGCGGTATCCGCAGATAACAATTTCAATAAATGGGGATTTAACGATTTTAGTGACGACGGGTATGACGATAACTATAACAGCGCAACAGGAAAGTTGAGCTATGCACAGGAAATTCAGCGTTTGAAAACTTGGATCGCAGATCGTGTTGACTGGATTGATAATAATCTGGACACTATTGCACCAAAGCCGGTTACACTGACTTACATGGTGGATGGTGAAGTTTACAAGAAAGTTACCACAACATCGACAAAGGAAAACGATATTCCGAGCGCACCAACCAAAGAGGGATATATTTTTACCGGTTGGTACTATGATAAAGATGATTTCAGTGTCAGACAGCAAAAGGGAGACATCTTTACAGAGGATACCACTCTAACAGCACAGTGGGAAGATGAGAGTAAGTTAGTAAAGCCAACTAAGATTGCGTTGGAGCGGTCAGAGATTTATGTACCGGAGTGGCATGAATTCCATATTAACTATGGTGTAGCACCGTATAATGCCAACACAGCGAATGTTACGTTGACGAGTTCAGACAATACTGTTGTGCGGTTACAAGAATCAGATTATGAAGATTCTGATTATATAAAGCCAGACTCACGTGATTGGATGGCAGTCAAAGCAGGAACGGCAACGATTACCATTTCGGCAGGAAATGGTGTCTCTGCCAAATTGGTTGTCCATGTTATTCCGATTTCAGAATATTTTGAGAATGAGGAAGCATACACTGCGAAAGATTTCACTTTGGATCAAAATGATATTGTACTGAAAGTGGGACAGGAGAAGAAATTGAACCTGAAACTGGATCGAAACGAAGTCTATACATCCTTTTACTGGACATCCAGTGACGATGATATCGTTGAGCTTCTCGGCGGTGGTCTGATCCATGCGAAAAAAGCAGGTACAGCTTATATTTTGGTAACTATGAATGGAATAGACAAAACAAAGGTATGCCGTGTGGTTGTTCAGGATGGCACAGCCGTGAAACCAACGCCAGCGCCGACAAAGACGCCGGGGAAGGTAGTTCCATTGCCGCAGGAGAAGACAGAAATTATCCAAGTGGGAAATGTTCGTTATAAGCAATTATCCGCAAATACTGTCAAGATGACCGGTATCAAAAAGGATGTCAAGAAAGTGACCGTTCCTGCAACGATCAAATACAAGGGTAAAACCTACAAGGTAACAGAAGTTGCATCAGGAGCTTTGCGTGGCAAGAAGAAATTGCAGACCGTTGTTATCGGTAAGAATGTTACAAAGATTGGCGCCAACGCCTTTAGCAAGTGTAAGAAGCTGAAAAAAGTACAGATCACTTCGAAAAAACTTAAGAAAGTTACGAAGAAGTCCTTTGCTGGTATTGCGAAAAAGGTTGTGATCAAGGTGCCAAAGAGCAAGAAAAAAGCGTATAAGAAATGGCTTAAAAGTAAGAAGGTAGCATAGCGAATTTGTGATATGATGAGCCTCAGAGAAAAACAAGCGGCTGCGAAGCAGACATTTGTTTTTCTGGGCTCGTTAACGAGCAAGTAAGTTTGTGAAACAAACGGAAAAGCTTTGAAAGAGCGAATTTGCGAGTTTGATAAAAAGCACCCTCTGGGGACGGATCGTTGGATTTACGTCCGCTCGGAGGGTGCTTTTCTGCTTATGTTGCTGCACAGTGAGGTACAGGTGCCTTTTCTGCTTATGTTGCTGCGCAGAGAGGTACAGGTGCCTTTTCTGCTTATGTTGCTGCGCAGTGAGGTACAGAACCTTTTATGGGTATGCGATTAAGTGGTGTGATGTTGTATTTTGTATTTATTGTTTGCTGCTATTCAGAGTGATGCTGCAATTGTTATCGGCGGAACCAAATTCATAAGTAATAAGCTGGTTGTCCTCCTTGTTTTGTACTGTTTTGCGTACAGTAGTTGTGCGTATGAAGCGACTGGTATGACCGCCGGCATATGCATCGCAGCTCGTATCTTCGTAGATATACAGGACGCCATCCTTATTTAGAATATAATCATAAATCGCATCACCTTCTACCGTAAACTGCACGATCACTAATGCCTGCTTATAGGAAAGCTGCTTTTTTTTACATTTTTGAAAACGTGAAACAAATTCGTTCAATATCGCAGTCGCAGTTTGTGCTTGCTTGGCAGAACTGTTTATGGTTGGAATCATAAGAACCTGTTTTTTGGCAGCAGCGTTCGCCGATGAGTATGATGCCGGGTACGATGTAAGTCGTTTTTGAATGGCAGCTTCGTTGGTTGAATACCATTTGGCATCCATTTTAGGGGCGGAAAAGGCTGTATCCGTGGACAATAATTTGGCACGGTATTTATAATTCTTGTCGCAAGTGATCCGTATAGCCTGTGTTCCGAGCAGCTTGCTGCCTTTGTATAAGCGCACGGTTAAACGGCTTTTGCCGGGGTTGAAAGACTTCGGTGCCCAGTAAATAATGTCACCGGGTTTGCAGGAAAGTTTTTTCGTTTCTCTTGTCATGGTCAGGCTGCCTTCGGATGAATTCTTGCCCCAAAGCTGTATGCTGCCATGTGAATCGGCTGCAACTTCAATGCGGATGTTTTCGGCAGAAGAAGACAATTCAAACGAAAATGGCATAGCCGGAACGGAACTCATGTAAGGAGAATATTCACCAAGAAGGCATGGATTTCCCGCTTTCAAGGTGACTTTCTTGTAATCCTCTAAAGGTTCCGACTGTGATTGCTGCGCATCTTCTGCGTCAGAGTTCCCAGGCTGTATTTCAGCATTGCTTTTCGAACGAGAGTTTTCTGTAGGAGTTTCTGTGTCGCCTTTTGAACGGGATTTCTTAGCTGTACCCTCATCATCAGTTTCGTCCGATGGTGCTTTTGTAGGGCTGCTATAGCAACCGTATTCCTTGCTGCCTTCGTTTTCTTTTGCGTAGGCGATCACCTGCAGACCTAGAGAGGAGGCTAGATTTGCTATGGAGTTCGAATTGTCCTCCATCTCGTTTGTAGCAGCCCCGGAAGCATTACTATCGTCTGGATTTGGAGATGTGTTGGTAAATGCATAATCTGATGAATTTGTTGCGTTTGGATCACCATTATTTTGAGACGTATAATGATGTGCTAACAGGCATAGACCGATACCAATACCTACCATTGCAGCAGCGGGAAACATTTGTGGACGCAACAATTTTGCGCCTCGATGCTTCGTAAGTGGTAAGTTTTGTGGTGCTGCCTGTGCAATCATCTCATCCGGCAGCTCGCCAATTGCCTGCAATAACAGTTCTGATTTTCGGTTATGGTCTTGCTCTCTCATCATACCCAGATCCCTCCTTCTTCTAAAACGCTTTTTAATTCCTTTCGCATGCGTGAAAGGATAGAGCGTATACTGGTTTCTTTCATTTGCATCATATATGCGATTTCGGCAGTATCTAACATATAAAAGTAACGCTGTAAAAAAATGATTCGTTTCTTTTTTGGTGAGCGTTCCAAAAACTGTTGGATCACGGTTTTTAGATGCTCTATGTTAATCTTTTCCTCAATTTCGTTAGAACCGGAAATACATTCTTCCAATTCTTCAAGACTAGCCTCCAAGTGTCCCCCTCCTCGTTTCGCGGCATTGTGCTGACGGTATTTGTCCAATGCAAGATTGCGGGCGATTTTTGCCAGATATCCTGCTAAATGCTTGGGCTTGCCGGGTGGAATAGAATTCCATACTTTGAGCCAAACATCATTGACACATTCCTTAGCATCTTCTTCATCAATGATGATACGTCGCGTGATCTGCATAAGATATGTACTATATTTATCTTGTAAGTGTGCAAGTGCAGGCTCCTGCCGTTCCCAAAGAAGCGCTACAATATCGTTGTCTTCCATGATTCCCTCCTTTTTGTCAGTGTTGCAAATCCCATCTATCATACCATGAATAGGGAAGATTCTCTATCGTGGTACGATGCGCAGAAATCTGCGTTTATGGATGGTTTTTATGAGTTGCTCAAACTTCGCACATCAAAAATTATCATGCTGTCACGTATTGCTTATTATGTCAGAATACTAAGTATTTTGCAGCCACAACATAGCGATTTCTGCCGGCAGAGAACTATAGTAATTGCCTTGCCGCAATTATCTTAGTTCACTGCCGGCAGAACAAGTCAGCTTGTTGGCTGCAAAGTAGCTATTATTTTTGTGACATAATAAGCAATCTGTGACCTGGCAGTAGATTTGGATGTGCGAAGTTTGAGCTGGTTACATTTAAATAGACGCAAGGAAATGTTATTTGTTGCAAAGGAACGTCATTTTCTGCAATAAATTTATTTGGATTGATGAGAGATTTTTTGGTATCTATTTGGACTAGAGAGATTTTTTGATATCTTTTTGGAGGGGGATTGAATACTGTCATGGAGAAAGCCGATACAAAATAACTGGAAAATTGAAAATTAAGAATCCAGTCACCGAAGTAGGAGGAAAAAGCAAGCTGGAATGTCGGAAATGGAGAATCCAATCACCGGAATAGGTGAGGAAGGCAAGCTGAAATGTCGAAAATAGAAAAAAAGTCAACTAATTGGGCAGGAAAGGCAAGCTGGAATCCTCAAAATCATCAAAACAGTCAACCAAAGCAAGAAAAAGACAAGCTGGAATTCCCAAAACTAAAATTCCAGCCATTCATCTACTCGTATGCCTATATATACAACATAATAAGTGGATTTTATATTAATTTTACTCTGCAAGAGAATATATTAACGTCATGATTTATAGGAGAAAAAAAGGGCAAAAATATAAGAAAAGTATATCCACTTAGATTGTTTTGTAGTATAATAAAGGAAGTATATAGGAACGTGATGTGCATGAAGAAGTTATCGTATTTGTTGTACGGGGGAGAGCGTATGTTCGTGGGAAAAGAATCTAATAATCAACAGAAAGGTATGGTGAAAACATGCGAAAACAAAAGAGAATATGGGCGTACTTGCTAAGTGCGGCGATGGTTGTAACATCATTTACAATGTCTAGCGCAACAGGAAAGGCAGAAGGTACAACAGAAAAAGGTAAGATCGTTAGCGTGATGGACAGAACCTCGACAAAGAAAGCGGCAAGTGTAACAGAAATAGGTAAGATCGCCAGCGTGACAAACAAAGTTTCGACAAAGAAGACGGCGGGGACAGATTCCTTCCAAGATCTAAACAGACAACAGATCACGGAGGCAATGGGTGTTGGATATAATTTAGGAAACTCCCTGGAAGCAAATAGCGGAGGAACTCCAAACGAGACAGCATGGGGGAATCCGGTTTTAAGCAAAGAATTTGTTTTGGCAGCAAAGGCAGCAGGATTTCAATCAATTCGAATTCCGGTATCTTATTTGAGCAAAATCGATGATAACAATGGATACAAAATTGATTCTGCATGGCTGGATCATGTACAGGAAGTAGTAGACTATTGTGTACAGAACGATATGTATGCAATCGTTAATATGCATGGAGACGGTTACACAACGGTAAGCGGTAGCTGGCTGCTCTGCGCAAGCAGCGATCAGACTAAGATCAAAGCTAAGTACAAGGCATGTTGGGAGCAAATTGCAGATCGTTTCAAAAATTATGATGAACATTTGATTTTTGAGTCAATGAACGAAGAATATGACGGAACCTATGGTACTCCAAATAAGACAGCATATAACAATATCAATGATTATAATCAGATTTTTGTGGATACGGTTCGTCAGACCGGTGGCAACAACGATCGCAGATGGCTGTTGATACCTGGTTGGAATACAAACATTAATTATACGGCAGACAATTATGGTTTTGTGCTGCCAACGGATCAGTATTTATCGTCTGATATTGCATCCGGCGAAAAAAGAATTATGGTTTCTGTGCACTACTACGATCCATGGGATTTTTGTGGTACAGAATCAGCCGATAAAACACAGTGGGGCAGCGAGGCAACAAACCAATCCAAAGTACCGACTTGGGGCGATGAAAGTTATATGGCTTCGCAGTTTAAGAAAATGAATGATAAATTCGTATCACAGGGATATGGCGTTATCATTGGCGAGTTTGGAGCCATCAACAAAGCAAACTATGATAGTCGGAATAAGGCATGTCGAGCCGATTATTATCAGAAAGTATGTTATTATGCAAAACAGTACGAACTGGTGCCTGTTGCATGGGATAATGGATTCGATGGTGACTATGGTTTTTGTCTGATAAATCGGTATTCTTGTCAGGTAACGCATCAAGACATTATTGATGCAATGATGGAGATCTATCGTGCATCTTCCACGGCAACCGGGATAGCTTTGGATCAGCAGGAAATCACGATTCATGTTGGGGATGCGGGAACACAACTTAATGCAACCTTAACACCATCTGACAGCAAAGATGTTATTAAATGGACATCCGATGATGAGAAAGTAGCCACAGTAAATTCCAATGGTTTGGTCACAGCAGTGGGTGCAGGTACTTGCACAATTACGGCAGCGATTGCGGCCGGATGTCAGGCAACGTGCAAAGTGACCGTGCCAAAACCTTCCTATATACGGACAAAGCTGTATATGTTAGATACATCCGGCTGGACGACGATCGCTAGTGAACAAAGTGTAGATATTTCAATGAAAGACGAAGAATTCACGTTATCAGTTAAGCCGACAGACACGCAGCTTAAAAATATCGGTTCGTTATATATTAAAGATATACAGGCGGCCGAAGCGGCAGGTTCAGCACTTAGCTATGCAGTTATTACGCTGAAATCAATAACAGTAAATGGGAAACAGTACACGATCAAAGACGACACGTATACATATGATAGCAGTTTGGAATCGGCAGCATCCGATGGACTGTCAAATAATGTGTTTGATTTTGCTTTTATTAATATTTGGGCAGATGTCATGACACATATTCAGGATGTGTCGGTAGAAAGACAGAAAAAAGCTTCCTTTAATAACGCTTCGTATCAGGGAACTAATACGGTGGAACTTACCTTTGCTGTTAGCGGTGCAAAGGTAAATGGGGCGGTAGAGCCAAGTACAAAACCGAGTGCAACGCCAAGTGTGAGCCCAAGCACAGAGCCAAGTGCAAAACCGAGTGTAACGCCAAGCGTGAGCCCAAGCACAGAGCCAAGTGCAAAACCAAGTGCAATGCCAAGCGTGAGCCCAAGCACAAAACCAAGTGTGAATCCAAGTGCAGGTCCGAGTGCGACGCCATCGCATCAGCTGGGAAAACCAAGTGTAACGGCGAAAGGATTTGCTGTGTATGCTAAAGTTAAGGGAGCAGGTAAAATTGCAGTAGGTTCTCGCTATAAACTTGCTGCTAAGAAAAAAATGAAACTTACTGTTCAGTGGGTTCCGAGAAATGCTGCAAGTCAAAAACTAACGTTTAAGAGCAGCCGACCATCCATCGTGAAAGTAACGGCAAATGGTACTGTAAAAGCAGGCAAAAAGGCAGGCAAGGCAGTCATTACGATTACGACAGCCAATGGATTAAGCAAAAAAGTTCGTATCCAAGTCATGAAAAAGCCCGTCAAGAAACTTACCGTTAAGGCAGGAAAGCGTAACCTTAAGAAAGGCAAAAAGCTGAAATTAAAGGTAAAAGCAAAACCGGGCAAAAAGCTGGCATCCACACAGTATTGCTGGAAATCTTCTAATAAGAAAATAGCTGCAGTATCTGCAAAGGGTGTAGTTAAGGCCAAGAAAAAAGGTACTGTGAAGATTACAGTTTATGCAACCGATGGCAGTGGCAAAAAGAAGAGCGTCAAGATCAAGGTAAAATAGGGATATCGAGGAATTAAAGAAAGATAAGTGTTGTGGGATATAGAGGAGACCGCCGATTGGCGGTCTCTTTTGCAATATAGGAAACAAAAAAAGTGTCCCATATTATAAAAGCACTCTGTGAGGATGCAATCGCGGTATAAAAGAAAATTACATAGGCAATTGTGTAACGTAAAGAGTGTTAAATGCAAGTTGTTCTAGTGCGTCTGCGAGATATTGCGTATGAAAACAACAATATTATTCATTCTTTTAAATTTTTATCGAAATATTTCACAAAGTTTTCCAATAAAAATTGTGCATAATATATAATTTATGTAAGGGGAGTTAATAGATTAACAGATTTCTGTAATGACAAAAACATAGAAAAATCAAACAATATCGATGGTTTGGTTCAATATAAAAGAAATGAAAAAAACGGAGAAATGTTTGAACATGGATGGTGTATGCTTACGACGAGATAAGTAAAATAGTTGCATGAAGAGGGAAGGAGTAAGATACCATGGGAAAAAGTAATCTTATTAAAATTGCAGCATTGTTGTTAGTGATGGCATTGGCAATCATCGCTTTAATTCCAGAAAAAAGTACTGATAACAATTTAACGGGGAAAGAGAAAACACAACAGATATTGATGGATGATGCCGGAAAATAGGTATTAATAATATTGTTATATAACGATGACCGTTTCGCATAGATTTTGCGTAATGGTCATTTTATATTGTAGACACTAAAAAAAGTTGTTGTTATTTTAACTAAAATTATATTTGAAATATTGTTGAATCCGCACAATATCAGAATATGAAATTGTCTCAAAAGTACATAATTCATCGAATAAATCATGTTTAATACTTCTTATGGAAATGAAAATAACGGAAAAGGGAATAGAAACGTTATGTATTACAATGAACATCTAGAGGCGTTGATAATTACACCGTAAACGAGGAGGACGATGATATGAGTAGGAAAAGTATTAGATTGAAAATCTTTCTTGCACGACTGCTTGTGGTAGTGATGGTTGTAACTAGTATACCATTTTATCAGAAGCAGGAGGCAAAGGCGGCTGGTAACTTACTTTGGCCGGTATCTGGAGGTAAACTGGGATGTGGATTTAATTGCTCTTGTGCAACCCATAGGGGATATCATAATGGAATTGACATTAATGGAGTTCCTGAGGGAACCAGTATAATGGCGGCGGAGAGTGGTGTTGTTATCTGTTCTAATAATACAACATCAGGAAGAACTGAAAAATGCAATCGTGGATGTCAGGGACAAGGCAATGGACATCATGTTGAGATTAAACATGCCAATGGAATGATTACACAGTACAATCATATGAGTCGAGTTGATGTATCAATTGGACAGAGTGTTACCCGTGGACAGGTAATAGGTGCTGTTGGGCAAACGGGAAATGCCTATGGGGCGCATTTACATTTTGTTGTATCAATTGGTGGACGTCATACGGCATGGTCAGGTACAGGTAACAGGGTGGTAAATCCGTTGGACTACCTCGGTGGTTCCAATCCGCAACCGGTTGCAAACGCTTCTATCCAAGCCGTATCATGTGACAAATATGATAATAATCTTGTGCCACGAGCAAAAGTATATAATCCAAATGGACAGAGAGTTACTACGGTAGGAATAACAATTCGAGATAATAATAACGTGATCGCCAGCAAGCAGGAAACTATGAAGCCAGAGGGGCAGTATTCACACTCTTCCAATATATGGTTTGATTGTAGGACGGAGTGTGGCGTCACATTGCGTCCGGGGCATGTATATAATTGGCAGATATATGCAAATGTTGGCGGTAAGACCCTTTATACTGATTGGATATATGACAGGACAACCGGTACAGAAAAACCAAATATACCGGCATTTAGTACTGCTAAGACACATTATGCGGTTGGGGATGCAGTAACGGTTAATTGGGGTGCTGATAGCAATGCTACAGGAGGGTATTCCCTAACAATCACACAGACAAAAGGTGGAACATATACGAAAACATTAACAACCAGTACTGCGAATGCTACTTCTTTGGCATTTGCATTACCAAGTGCCGGGGAGTATAAAATTACAGGTTTTGCGCGAGGAAGTTCTAATAGTGATGTAGCAACGTTAAATAAAACGATTGTTGCACATGATCCATGCAAAGTACGCTTTGTTGAATTTGACAAAGATGGAAAAGAGAATCTTTTATGCGAGCAGACAGTAAAATACGGATATGCCGCAACTGCGCCACTTGGTATTTCAAGAAAGGGATATACTTTCTTGGGCTGGAAAGGAGAGTACAGCAATGTTACATCTGATCGTACGATAGAGGCGCAGTTCAAGAGAAATACATACAAGATTACATTTTGCGACAAAGATGATAAGGTGATCAAGTCAGAGTCCGTCTTGTTTGAAGACAGTGCAACTGCGCCGGAACCACCAGAGGCTGAAAAAGGTTATGTGTTTGCTGGATGGGATTCTGAAGATTATAAAAATGTACAGGGGAATGCTACGATTAAGGCAACTTATGTATGGGCTAATGATGATCTTCCGGTTGTCATTACTTTGAACAAATGCGAGTTTAAGGATGACGGATATATTGTCAATTATGATATTAAAAACAATCCAAATAAGCGTACAAAAGGACGTGCCCTGGTATCTTTAAAGACATCAAAAGGGAAATTGTTAGATTCGACAGAATCAAAAGCTTTTTCTTTGGGGAAAGGAGAAGAGAAGAAAGGCATAGAGATTTATGTGCCATATGAGGGGGCTGCAACAAAGGCAGATTTATATATTATTAATGGGTTTTCCAAAGGAATCCCGATTTCAGAGGTGGCTACTATTGATGTGGCACGTAATTGGAGTGAGTGGAGCCCGGAAAAACCAGATGATAATAATGAAATTGAAACCAGAACAGAATATCGACATCAAGATAAGGAAACAACGACAACACGAACAAATGCCAATGCAGGATGGACATTAGATAAGTCGGTCCTTGATGGAGATTGGAATTATGGCGCTTGGAGTGGATGGACAAGAAACTCAATTAGTGGATATACGAATGAGACATCCAAGAGAGAAGTGCAAACGCAAAATGTACAGGACTCTGCAGCACGTACATTATATAATTGGTATTATTACAGATATTATAATGCCAATGCAAAAACATTTTATTACACCTACTCATCTAGTATGGGTGGTACCAGGTATGATTGGCAGACAGATTATTGTCTGCCGGTAATTGGGACTTACTCCGGTCACACAGGGTATAAACCTGCCGGTGGTAAAAACTTTTCTGCTGAGATATGGTTCTTAGCATCAACGCAAAATATAGCAGCTTCTTCGCATACTGAATGGAGATATCGTGATGCGACAAAGGGATATACATATTATTGGTCGCGTTGGAAGGATTGGACCGAGTGGAGCACGAATGAAGCAAAGGAAAGCAATACTAGTAAGGTAGAGACAAGAACAGCATATCGTTATCGTGCCAAGATGAAAGACGTAGAGGACAACTCCGGAAAGAGTTATACGGTATCAGGAACACTTGATAAGGAGCTTTCTGGGAAACAGGCGACATTATTGGTATACAAAAATGATGAACCATCAGATTCTAATAATGAATATGTGGGACAGGTTGCGATTGGAGAAGATGGCAGCTATGCATATACATTTATCCCTCGTCAGGCTATTAGCGCAAAAACAGGCGATTATACTGTAGCGCTTGCGATAGAAGGTGCTGAGAATCCGGTATTTTTGGAAAAGATCATTGCTCCAAAGCCGGAATATACGGTTACCTTTAAGGATGATGAAGGAAATATCATTGATACACAGAAGGTAATGGAGGGAAGTAGCGCAACTTCGCCGAAAGTACCAGATAAAGAGCATTATTCCTTTGTGGGTTGGGACTTTGGCTTTACCAACGTTAGAGACGACATGGAGATTACGGCACAGTATGTGAAAAATAAATATAGTGTTGCTTATGTAAATTGGGAAACCAAAGAGGCAGAAACTAAAGTGTTTTCTTATGGTGATCCATTAGACTACCCGGAGGAATCAGTTATTGAGGGCTATGATTTCGTTGGCTGGACAACATTAGATGGTAAGAAGGTTAATGAGGTGACTGATAATTTGGTGTTGATGGCAAATTATAAAATACAGACCTATACGATTAATTTCTATGATAAAAATGAGAAATTAATTAATTCTCAAAAGGTAGAATATGGTAAAGATGCTATCGAGCCAGAACATGAAGATGTTGATAAGATGGATTTCAAAGGATGGAATACCTATGGATTTATCCAAGTCAAGTCAGATCTGGATGTATATCCGGTATATGTATGGAAAGAAACAACAGAGACGCCATCTTGTGACACAAAATCAGGTGTGTTTACAGAGGCAACGAAAGTAAAACTTTCTGCAGAAAAGGATGCAACTATTTATTATACAACAGACGGCACCACGCCTAATGTATTTAGTAATAAATATACAGGGGAATTAACAATATCCGCCAATACATATCTTCAATTTGTGGCTGTTGCACCACAAAAGAATATGAGTGAAGTACAGGCAGTATCATTCCTTGTGGCATCTGGAGAAGATGATCAGGGGGCATTGGTGGTGAAAAAAGAAAAGTATAAAATGGATCGAGGATCTGAAACCAAGATCACTTATTTCTTGAGTCACGATAATCCGAATATTGGTGTGAACTTTTACAGTTTGGATGATAATATTGCCACTGTAGCAGAGGATGGAACGGTGCATGCCAATAATGTTGGAACGACACAGGTATTTGTTAGTACGAAAGACAATAAGTATGCAGATTATTGTGAAATTGAGGTTACAACAGATGATGTGGATGTAGAATCTATTTCACTAAATAAGACTTCTGTGACAGGAATAAAAAATGAAACGATTCAGATGCAGGCTACTGTTTATCCTGAAAATGCAACAGATCAGGAAGTTGATTGGTATGTAGATGATAATAGTGTAGCATCTATCACAGATCAAGGAGAGCTTACTATTCTTAAAAAAGGAACAACGAAGCTTCGTGCATATGCAAAATCCGGAACATGCATTGCGGAGTGCGATGTGCAGGGATTAAATGAGTATCAGGAAAGTAAGTTGCAGATGTCTACACAGTACATGTATTTGTATGAAAATGATCTGGATATTCTGTATGCATATTATAATGATGCGGCAGTAGAATGTACATGGACAAGTCAAAATGAAGATGTGGCTACGGTAAAAGATGGTGTAATAACAGCGAAAAAGGAAGGCCATACGGTTATCACAGCAACCGCAGAGGATGGAACGCAGGTAACAAGTATGGTTATTGTAAGCAATGAGAAGCTTGTAGAACCTGGTGCCTCACCAGAACCGACTGAAAGTGCAAAACCGACAGTAACGCCAGTTGTCACACCAGAGCCAACGGCAGATGCGAGTGAAGAGCCGCAAGTAACACCAACGCCGACAGTTTCGCCAAGTACACAGCCGATAGTGACTCCTAGCGGTAGTCCGACGATTGCCCCATCTAATAAGCCTGTAGTGCAGCCTACAAAACGACCGAATTACAAGAAGCCGGTTGTGAAAGCACCGGCGAAAGTAAAGGGCGTGAAAGTAAAGAATCTCAAGGGCCGTAAACTGAAAGTTTCATGGTCATGGGATATAACGGATGGCTATCAGATCCAGTATGCTATGAACCGGAAATTTACGAAGAAGAAAAAGACAGTCACACTGAATTCTTTGCTGTCTAAGAAGACGTTCAAACATCTCAAAAAGAACAAGACATATTATGTACGTGTTCGAGCATTTAGGGAGTCTGGAAATGTTAAGAAATATGGTAAGTGGAGCACAGTAAAGAAAATTAAGATTAAGAAGTAAAGTTGATTCATAAGATTCGTAGTGATGACCGTTTCGCATAGATTTTGCGAAACGGTCATTTTATATTTATGGAAAAAATTGAAAAAAGTTGTTGTGATTTTTAACGAAATTTAATACAAATAATTGTCAAATACTCACAATGTTTATGGAAATAACCGTTTCAGAAATACGTATTAGATTGAATTTATCATGCTTTAGGGAAATCACAAAAATGAAAATAACGGAAAAAATAGACAACATCACCTATATTACAATGGGCATTGTTATGGAGAAATGAAATTTATGGAAAAAGAGGTGATAGAATGTTTTGTCCAAATTGTGGAGCGAATAATTATCCAAATGCATCATATTGCGTTTCTTGTGGTATGCGGTTGAACTATGCGCAAAACACATCATCACAATTTCCAAACTTACCAATGAAATGGCACAAGTATCTGGTGTATATTGGGATGTGGTCAAGCATAGCGTATTATCTATACGAGGCAAATCGAATGGTGCAATATGATCGGATTTCACCAATGATTACAAACAAAATTTTTATATTTCAATACTTTGCTTATGCTGTACTTTGTTTTTGGCTTTGGTGGCAGTTGAAAAATTTTAATAGAAAAGCATGGAGTGCTTATGTCATATTTTTGGTGCTATCAATATGGCCTAGTATGATCATCAGAATTGTTTTCTTAATTACGAATGTACAAGCATATATAATGGCAGGACCAGGCGGAATTTTATATGAAGCTGGTACCTTTTTGGTAGTATGTATTGCTTCGGAACTAATGGCACTACTCAATTTTATTTATTATAAGAAAAGAGCAATGTATTTTGTAAATTGATACGGCAAAACGGCATTTTGGGATGCGTTGTAATATAGTTTTGGTACAAAGGTACGACAGATTACACAGGGAGGATGAAACAATATGCATTATCAAGGTATAGACGGATATGTATATAATGTGCTCGAGAATGAGAAGATTGCCGGTGGTGGAGAAGGAACGATTTATGCGATACAGGGCAATGACAAACAAGTTGCTAAAATTTTTCGTGATGATAAAAAGACAAAAGATCGTGAGGAAAAATTGCGGTTAATGGTGTCAAAAAAAATGACAGACGAACAATTGGAGTATTTTACATGGCCACAGGACGTATTATATAGTATTGAAGGATTTGTCGGATATGTAATGCCTAAAGTGACAAACATGCGCATGCTGACAGAGTTATATAGTGAGGATAAGTATGATATAGAGTGGCGATTGGCTGCCGCAATTAATGTATGCATAGCTTTAGAAGCGATTCATGAAACAGGGCAGGTATGTGGAGATTTGAATCCGTTAAACATTTTGATCAATTTGGAGGAAAATTCGGCAGAACGTTGTCATGTTACATTAGTTGATACGGACTCTTACCATGTGGTCACCGATACGCAGGATTTTCGGTGTGAGGTTGGATTAGGCGATTATCTTGCTCCAGAAATACAGAACAAATTAACCAATGGATTAACATTGCGAACAGCACCATTACCTACGTATACAAAAGCAACAGATGAGTTTGCGTTGGCGGTGCATATATTTGCATTATTGATGAATGGCTGTCATCCGTTTGCCTGCGCAAAACAGATGGGTGAACAGATACAGGATGATAGCAGTTATGGTCAGATGAGTACAGTGCAGGATTCCGTGGTAGCGCCACAACCGATTGAGAACATCAAGAAAGGATTCTTTCCATTTTCTCAATATAAGGCGGGAATTACCATTCCAATTAGTGCACCTGACTTTACAACATTACCGGAATTCTTGCAAAAACTTTTTATTAGGACATTTTGTGACGGATATATGAATCCGACAAAACGAGTTTCAGCAAGTGAGTGGATTGAGGCCTTAATGCCATTATGGAATGAGGGATTTGTAGAATGTGAAGCAGGACACAAACATTTAAGGCAGTCGTTAATCTGTCCGATATGTCAGGTTCAAGAAAAGATTGCCCATTTCTTTGGGGGTATATCCAATGGAAAACCACCAATTGATGATCCTGAGCATCCACCAATAGAAAAGAAATCTGGTGGTCAGAATCGACCACCGATAGCATCTTCATCAGGAGTGTCAGGTGTCGGTAATGGTTCCGGTCCAGTGATGCCGCCGGATTTGCAACCGTATTATGATCCTGAAGAGACTAAAAAATCTGTTAATACAATATGGAAGTTATTTGGGGCAACAGTAGCGTTTCTTTTATTAATCGTTTTCTTGTATATGTATGTTTATACGGAAGCTTTTAATCATTATCAACAAACATTATCGGGGCAGACGGAAATGAAAAATGCGCCAGAAATATGTGAGGGTGATCTAACACAAGATATAGAAAATGGTGATCTGCTGGTATTTTATGTAGAGAGTGTGGAAGCATAAAGGTATAGCATGTCGCTAAAATACATAAGAAAGGAATAAATATTATGGATTATATTAATGCAACAGACAGTGAATTGGAACAGTTAGTTCAGCAAAAAGATATTAATGCTATTTGTGAACTTGGGGAGCGGTATCTTTATGGGAAAAATGGTCATGAGAAGCAATATAGCCTTGCTTATAAGATGTTTCACAAAGGAGAAAAACAAGGCGATAAAAGAGCCTATAAGGGTTTAGGTGATATCTATCATAATGGTTGGTACATGATTAAAAACGAGGAGTTGGCAAAGGAGTATTATCAGAAAGCAGGAATATCTGTAGTGCCTAAAGATAATCCTCCACAGCCGCAACCGCAGCCACAATTGCAGACACAGCCATCAAACGGAGGAGGAACATCGAATCGGACATCTGCTGTCAATACGGATACACAACTGCAAAGCTTACTGAATACTGCGAAACAACAGCACAATGCCTCCGACTATACCGGAGCCAGTCAAAGTTGTATGCAGATATTGCAGGAAGTACAGCGCCTTCGTAATAACTCAATGTCATATCAGGGCAATGCTCCGATTGATAAATATGAGATTGATGCATACTGGTTGTTAGCATTTATTGGATATAACACACAAAATCATCAGCAATTTCAAGATTACATTGTTCGAGATGGTGTGTTAGCGTTGCATCCGTGGGGAGCTTATCTGCAGTATGTTATACATATGATGGATAATGCTGCAGGGAGTGTTTTACAAAGTGATTTTAATACATTGTTATTTATTAGCAATAATCAAAATTTAACCATGTCTGAACGTGGTGACGTGTTCGCTGCAATTGCTGATCTGATTTCAAAAGGTCATGGAAAGAAAGAAGGATATAAGCCGGACCAGGCAGTTGATTTTTTGCAAGAGGCGGCAAACTGTGGTAATGAGTTTGCAAAGGAACAGCTGGGATACGAATAGAGGAGGATTTTGTGATGAGAGAACAGTTGACAATGGACAGAATATATGGAAATGAGATAGCAAGTCTGACGGAGCCTCATTTAGCGTGTGCTTTACTTTTGGATACTTCCGGATCAATGCAGGGGGCACCGATAAGAAGCTTGAATGAGAGCATCCAGAAATTTAAGGCTACGATCATGGCTGATCCAATTGCAAGGAAGAGAGTTGAAATTGCAATTATTACATTTGACTCAAAGGTAACAGTAGTCAATGATTTTTGTCCGATTGATAAAATGCCAACACCTAACTTGGATGCTTATGGTTTTACAGAGATGGGGCAGGGAATTCTAAAAGCAGTTGAAATGGTAAAAAATAGAACAAATTTGTATCAAAGTGCGGGGACACCGTGTCATAAACCATGGATATTTATGATTACAGATGGAGAGAATAATTCCGGCTCGTGTGGTGATATGGAAGCTGCCATTGCAAAAGTGAGAGAAGAGGAAAGTAAGGGGAGCAATGGACATCTTTCATTTTGGGCACTGGGTGTAGGCGATTATAATCCAACAGAAATGTTTAAACTCACAAATCGTGTGATAGAACTTAAAGATTGTGATTTTGAAGGAATATTTGACTGGTTAAGCGAAAGCATGTCTGCGATTTCACAAAGTCAGGTCGGTGAGCATATTCAATTTACCGAATTGCCGGAGAATGCCCGTAAAACCAAAGAGGATCGTGCGATTGGCGATGATTGGAACTAATAGTATACCTGCAGCCCATTGTGGTTGGATTGAGAAAGGAATGACAGATTATTATGATTACATATGGTTATTCAATACAAGGTAAATCTCATATTCAGAGAGGCGTAGTTTGTCAAGATTCCAGCAAAGTACAACGTTTACGTGCGAATGTTTACATGGGAATTGTGGCTGATGGAGTTGGGAGTGCGGTTCACTCGGATATAGGTTCGAAGATGGCAGTGGATGCTTTATTTGCATTTTGTAATGAACATATCAAAAGAGGCTATTCTATAGAACAAATGCTTCAAGTGCTACAGCAGGGATACGAGTATGCGTTTCAACAGATAGAACAATATGTGTCAACAAATAAACAAGATATTGCACAGTATGATACAACGTTATCTGCAGTTATATATGATGGAGAAAATATTATTTATGGACATGCTGGGGATGGCGGCATTGTTATGCGATGTCAAACCGGCGAGATAAAGGCATTAACAAATCGACAAAAAGGAGCAGACGGAGTTTCGGTGCGTCCGTTACGTGCCGGAAGCACGTCGTGGGAATTTGGAGTATCGCAGGAAGCGGCTGCCGGAGTTCTACTTGTTACAGATGGACTGTTAGATGGAGTTATTGAACCAAGTCTGCTTAATATCCCGAAGACTAGCACCCAGTTTATACAAGGAAATTTCAAAAAGAATAATGTATATATTACGGTGGCAGAATTTTTTATGAATCCGGATGTCGTATTTAATAATCGTGAAATAGTTGATCCGGAAAGATTTATGGAACATTATCTTCGCGGTGATTTATCTGGTGAAGATGAGGAGAATTTTCTTCAATATATGAGAGTGAGTTATACAAAAAGCTTTGGTAACAAAAATGCAGAGAAATTATGTCAATTAATTGCTCAGTACAGTTATGCAGTATGGGCATTGTCTAAAGTTGATGATGATAAGAGCCTGGTATGCTTGATGAATAATAAAATGAAAGTGGAAAAGCAAAAGCTGGAATACTATGTTGAACCAAATTGGAATTGGCTGGCTGGTTGTCAGAAGGCATTGCTTACGAATACAACAATGCCGGAAAAGCCGCAGAGTGATATAGCTTTTGATAAGAACTTTGAGAGTGCGCAGGAAAAATCAAGCGTTTCAAATACATCAAGAAAAAAAGAACATAGAGAACCTCAAAAGAACAACGTTAATAAGAGGGCAGCCTATTCAGATCAAAGGTTTCAAGCTACAAAAGAACGCAACAGCATGGAGAGGTATTCAACAAAGCACAGAAATGCAGAAAAAAAGGGAAACAAACATATCTCGGTATTAGTTTGTGTAGGTATTGTGTTGTTATGCATAGGGATGTTTGCTCTTGGCAATGTGATAGGGCGACAAAATGCAAAACCTAGAGTGGTGGAAGCGGAACGAAAGGAACCTGCACGGACACCGGTTGTTTCAATTGCACCGACACAAGAAGAAATAGCACAACAAAATGAATCAATGTCATATGAGGTGTTATGCTCTATTGCAAAAATGGAGGATGATAAAAATGCTTTTACAGAGGAGCATGCGGACGCATTTTGGGAGTTGACAGAGCGTTGTGGAATAAAAGCGACTATATTAGAAATCGGTAAGATTCAAGAAGGGCAGAATGATGATCCAACAGATCAACAGAGAGATAAAGCAGGCAAGCAGAGCTCGGACGAAGCATTGTCTAGTCCGTTGCCTTCCCCTTCCGCAGATAATACCAGAGAGCAGCAAAAAATCTCTGATAGTTGGGATGCTCTAAAGGATGTTTTAGAACGAGTAAGTGACAGTGCTA
>ERZ780139.224-NODE-224-length-61015-cov-6.158940_pt1 | contig 61015 bp, 63 predicted proteins | sample MGYA00511476_ERZ780139 | MGnify/ENA primary metagenome ERZ780139 (study PRJEB29588, sample SAMEA2158190) | human gut metagenome | biome: human gut; feature: human-associated habitat; material: faeces | place: Denmark | collected 2008/2010 ... | reverse complement strand
GAGAGGACACGCATCTGGACGGTCACTTTAGCGCCCCAAAATAAATTATAGAACCATAATTATGGGCTGTCGGTGCCACACGCGCGGCTTCAAGGACCTTCTCCAGTTTTTCCGGTTCAACAGAGCGTTCACTGAATTTCCGTACAGAATAACGATTTTTGGCAAGCGTGAAAAAATCCATAAGATTGCTCCTTTTTCTTAGTAAGAAAGAATTTCCGGTTCTCCCTCCGTGATGAGCAGGGTATACTCCCACTGAGCCGAAGACTTCCCGTCTTCCGTGCGAACCGTCCAATTGTCGATTTCATCAATATAGAGCGCTGCCCGCCCTTCATTGATCATGGGTTCAATGGTAATGACCATGCCCGGCACAAGGAGCATGCCCGTTCCTTTTTTCCCGACGTGGGAAACAAAAGGATCTTCATGCATGGAAAGCCCCACACCATGACCGCCAAATTCGCGGACCACGGAATAGCCGTGTTTCCTGGCAAAGGACTGGATGGCCGCGCCAATGTCGCCCAGCGTGTTCTTCCAGCCAACAGCATTCTGCATGCCGCGGCGGAGACATTCCTTCGTGATGCCTACGAGATTCCGGCGATTGTTCGGCACGTTTCCGAGCATGAACATGCGGGAAGCATCCCCAACATATCCCTTGTAGATGGTCGTGGCATCGACATTGACGATATCACCGTTTTTAAGAACCACATCGGAGCTTGGGATGCCATGACAGATTACATCGTTCACAGAGGTGCAGACGCTTTTAGGAAAGCCCTCAAAATTAAGGCAGGCCGGAGTGGCATCGTGGCTGACCGTATATTCGTAGACAATGCGGTCAATTTCTTCCGTCGTCATACCCACGTGGATTGCCTTTTCCACGGCATCCAGGACTTCCGAGTTGAGCCGTCCCGCTTCGCGGATGCCGGCAATCTGTTCCGGTGTCTTGATCATCTCCATGCGGGGGACTTCCACGCCTTGCGCCGCAAGTTCAAAGAGTTTCATCTTGACTTCTTCTCGTTCCAAATTCCTAGCTCCCTTCTATTTTCATTCTTGAAAAAATACGATATAATAGGCTTTCAATGCATAGATATCCCTGAAAGCGTAACTATTATACCATATCCATGCAATACCCTGATGCTGGCATAGAAAGGATATGATCAAATGGACCTTTTCCTTAACCTTATCCGTGGTTTTTCCATGGCCCTTGCAGACAGTGTCCCCGGTGTTTCCGGAGGAACCATTGCTTTTGTCCTGGGATTTTATGATGAATTCATCGGTTCCCTTTATGTCCTGACCCATGGGACACGGGAACTGAAACAACATGCCCTGGTTTTCTTGGGGAAATTAGGAATTGGCTGGGCTCTTGGCATGGGATCATCCGTCATGGTTTTGGGAAGTCTTTTTACAACCAGGATCTATGAACTCAGTTCCCTCTTCCTGGGCCTCTCGCTCTTTTCCCTCCCCCTGATCCTCAAAGAGGAAAAGCAGGCGCTTTCCCAGAAAAACCGGCTGCCTTTCTTTCTTTTGGGTCTCTTTGTGGTCTTTGTGATTACCTGGTTCAATCCTGCCGGCGGAAAAGGCGTACAGGTAGACGTTGCCCAGCTCACCCCTACGCTAGGCCTTTATATCTTCGTCTGTGCCATGATTGCCATCTGTGCCATGGTCCTGCCAGGGATTTCGGGCTCCACCATGCTCCTCATCTTTGGGCTGTACGTTCCCATCATCGGAGCCATTCGTGAATTCCTTCATATGAACCTTTCCTACCTTCCCGTCCTTATCATTTTTGGCTGCGGCGTCCTTACAGGGATTGTCGGCATCATCCGTATTGTGAAAAACGCACTGGAAATGCATCGAGCCGCCATGGTTTACTTTATCTTGGGACTCATGGTCGGTTCCCTCTACACCATCGTTACGGGCCCCACCACCCTTAAGATTCCCCAGCCAGCCATGACTTTTGAAACTTTCAGTCCCCTATGTTTTCTCCTGGGAGGCATTTTCCTTTACGCCCTTGACAAGCTCAGAAAATTCTCGGAAAAGAAATTGCATCCAGAAGGGTAATCCTTTGTGCACTGCTTCGGCAGTGCTTTTTTTTTACTTCAAAAGTTTCTTTGTTACGGGAAAACTCCTTGCATATTATGTTAGTCTGTGCTAACATTGTGACGTTAAAAGAAACTCTTCCTAAAAATCTCAAAGGAGGCCATCATGCCCTTAGCGTTTGCAAAATCAGGCGACGTCCTAACGGTCATCCGGATTGGCGGTTCCCCCAAGGTCAGGAGCCACCTGGAAAATCTTGGAATCACCCTAGGCGCCCCCATTACGGTTGTCCAGAACACCCCCTCAGGAATCATTGTGAACATCCGCGATTCCCGTGTCGCCATCAGTATGGAGATGGCCAATAAAATATTTGTGCAGTAAAGGAGAACTTGCGATGCTTACCTTAAAAGATGCTGAAACCGGTCATAACTACGAAGTCATCAAGATCCACGGCAGCGGCGCCATGAAGCGCCACATCATGGATATGGGCCTGACCAAAGGAACGGCCCTGCATATCCGCCGTGTCGCGCCTTTAGGGGATCCGGTTGAAATGACCGTTCGGGGTTATGAACTGTCCCTGCGCAAAGGCGATGCCGAAATCGTTGAAATCAAAGAAGTGTAATCAATTTCCCAATCGATTAGTCTATTGCAACTTTTTGAAAGGAAGGTTTTATTATGCAATATAAGATTGCTCTTGCAGGGAACCCGAATACGGGCAAAACGACCCTGTTCAATGCCCTCACTGGATCCAATCAGTTCGTTGGCAACTGGCCTGGCGTTACGGTTGAAAAAAAGGAAGGGACCCTGATTGGTCATCCCGAGATCCTCATCCAGGACCTGCCTGGGATCTATTCCCTTTCCCCTTACACCTTGGAAGAAGTCGTTTCCCGCACCTACCTCGTAAAGGAACGGCCTGATGCCATCTTGAATATCGTTGATGGCAGCAACCTTGAACGCAACCTCTACCTGACGACACAGCTCATGGAACTGGGGATTCCCGTCCTCATGGCCGTCAATATGATGGACGTCACGCGGGCTAACGGAGATATCCTCTATACGGAAGTCCTTGCTAAATCCATTGGCTGCCCGGTTGTGGAAATTTCCGCTCGGACAGGCGAAGGCATCAAGACCCTCGTCCAAAAAGCTGCGCAAATGGTTCAGGCCAAGGTTCCAGCTGAGCCAATCCATACCTTTGCCGGTCCGGTTGAACACGCCCTGGCCCACATCGAAGAAGCCACGCAGGGCGCCCTTCCCCAATCCCAGAGCCGCTGGTACTCCATCAAGCTCTTTGAACGGGATGCCAATGTGCTCGATGCCCTAAAGCTTTCTCCGGAGCTCATTTCCCACATTGAGGATGATATCATCTCCGTCGAAAAGGAAATGGATGATGACGCGGAAAGCATCATTACCAACGAACGCTACAACTATGTTTCAAAAGTCATCGAAAAATGCTTCGTCAAAAAAGACAAGCATCGTCTGACTGTTTCTGATAAAATCGACCGCATTGTCACAAACCGTTTCCTGGCACTCCCCATTTTTGCCGTCATCATGTTCCTTGTCTACTATATCAGTGTCACGACCATCGGAACAGAAGCAACGGACTGGGTCAATGATACCTTTTTTGGAGAATGGGTCATTCCCGGTGCCCACGAGCTCATGGCTTCCTGGGGAGTGGCGGAATGGCTGGAAGGCCTCGTCGTTGATGGGATCATCTCCGGCGTCGGTGCCGTCCTTGGCTTCGTGCCGCAGATGGTGGTCTTCTTTATCTTCCTGGCATTCCTCGAAGCCTGCGGGTATATGGCCCGGATCGCCTTCATCCTGGACCGCGCCTTCCGTAAATTTGGGCTGTCCGGAAAATCTTTCATTCCTATGCTGATTGGTTCCGGCTGCGGAGTTCCTGCCATCATGGCCTCCCGGACCATTGAAAATGCGCCTGACCGCCGCATGACCATCATGACAACGACCATGATTCCTTGCTCTGCCAAAATGCCGATCATCGCCCTTGTCGCAGGGGCCTATTTCGGCGGTGAATGGTGGGTCGCTCCCTCAGCTTATTTTGTCGGGATTGCAGCCATCATCATTTCTGGGATTATCCTCAAAAAGACCAAGCTGTTTGCCGGAGATCCCGCGCCTTTCATCATGGAACTGCCAGCTTACCACATGCCGACCCTTTCCAACATTGCCCGCAGTGTTTGGGAACGAGCTTCCAGTTTCATTAAGAAGGCCGGCACGGTCATCCTCCTTTCCACCATCCTCGTATGGTTCCTTTCCGGATTCGGCTATGTTGATGGTGAGATTGCCATGGTCGAAGACCTGAACGACGGGTTCCTTTCCTACATCGGTGAAAAAGTCGCCTGGATCTTTGCCCCCCTCGGCTGGGGTGATTGGAAAGCCGCTGTCGCCGCCTTTACGGGCCTTATTGCCAAGGAAAACCTCGTAGGAACCTTCGGTATCCTCTACGGTCTTGCAGAAGCCGCCGAGGACGGTGAAGAATTCTGGGGTACCTTTGCCAAGGACTTCAGTACCCTCAGTGCCTATTCCTTCCTCATCTTCAACCTTCTGTGCGCGCCCTGCGTTGCTGCCATGGGAGCCATCCGCCGCGAAATGAACAACGGCAAATGGACGCTCTTTGCCATCGGTTATCAATGTGGTTTTGCCTATGCCGTTTCCTTGATTTTCTATCAGTTTGGCATGTTCCTTACGACAGGGGTCTTTACCATCGGTACAGCCTTTGCCGCTGTGATCTTTGCCATTCTCCTTTATCTCCTGCTGCGTCCCGCAAAAAAATATGAGGGTGCAGTTGAAGTCAATTTGGAGTATAATAAGTAAAGCAATCCGATAGGAATTGCAATGTAGAGCAAAGGAGTTGATCCTTATGGGAACGCTCATTGTAGGACTTGTTATCCTCTTGTTCGTCCTTGTTTCGGTGTACACCATCGTGCATGACCATAAAAGTGGGATTGGAACGTGTGGCGGCAACTGCGCCTCCTGTGGCGGCTGTGCCTTCCATTCGGCTCCTGAAAAGAAATAACCTGCATGGTTGGGTACAAAAAGGGTGCTGCGTAAGCAGCCCCTTTTTTTTGCGTTTTTCTCCCCCATCCCGGTCCTGCAATAGGGAAAAACGAGACATTATTCTCCGTCCCTTTTTCCCGCGACCTTTATTCGATCAAATGCGCATTTGATTATATTAACCTCTCTTTTCTATTAATTTGTACCAAAAATTACAATAAGCACCACGGAATTTCCTATTTTCAGGGAAATTCCCATTTCATTGGTATTCGGGGTCCAAACAAGATAGAATAGACAGAGAAGCCCGTTGCAGTCCCTTTTTATGGATATATCTTTGAACGGTCAGGGCCTTTCCCTAAAAGAAAGTTTTTTTTCAGATAACTCCATAAACTTCTTGACATGTGTAATCATTCGGGTTACAATTAGCTCATCAAGGATTGTTATTAAGTGATAGGAATTATTCTATCACCGAGAAGAAGGATTTTCTGTACAGAGGAGGTCGGAAACAGATGTTATTTACCACTACCAATGACCATGAAGAATTACGCGCTGCAATACGCGGATTCGCTGAAACGAAAGTCAAGCCGATTGCATTCTCCCTCGATAAGGAAAGCAAGTTCCCCACTGAAATCGTCAAGGAAATGGGCGAAAATGGCTGGATGGGACTTCCCTATCCGAAAGAATACGGCGGGGCCGGCATGGATTACATTGCCTATGCCATTGCCGTAGAGGAACTGGCCCGTGTTGACGGCGGTGTTGGCGTTATCCTTTCGGCTCACGTATCCCTGGGTTCCTATCCTATCTTTGCCTTTGGGACAGAAGAACAAAAGCAAAAATACCTCGTTCCCCTTGCCAAAGGTGAGAAGATCGGTGCCTTTGGCCTTACAGAACCCAATGCCGGTTCTGACGCAGGCGGCACAGAAACAACGGCTGTCTTTGATGGCAAGAACTGGATTCTCAACGGCAACAAGATTTTCATCACCAACGGCGGCGAAGCTGATACGTACGTTGTCTTTGCTGTCACCGATCCCGACGCAGGTACGCGCGGCATCAGTGCCTTTATCCTCGAAAAAGGCATGCCCGGTTTTACCTTCGGCGATCATTACGACAAACTGGGGATCCGTTCCTCCGCTACGGCTGAACTGATCTTCAACAACGTCAAGGTTCCTCAGGAAAACCTCCTGGGCAGATTGGGCCAAGGCTTCAAGATTGCCATGGCAACCCTTGACGGCGGCCGTATCGGGATTGCTGCCCAGGCTCTGGGGATTGCCCAAGGCGCGTACGAAGCAGCCCTAAACTATTCCAAGGAAAGAATCCAATTTGGTGCGCCGATCTGCCAGAACCAAGGTGTTTCCTTCAAGCTGGCTGATATGGCAACAAGACTGAGAGCTGCCCGTTTCCTCGTTTACAGTGCGGCTGAAATGAAGACGGAACATATGGATTATGGCATGCAGTCCGCCATGGCAAAGCTCTATGCTTCTGACCTTGCTGTTGAAATCACAAACGATGCCCTTCAGATCTTTGGCGGTACGGGCTACCTCAAGGGGATGGATATCGAACGGATGTACCGCGACGCGAAGATCACTACGATTTACGAAGGCACCAACGAGATCCAGCGTGTCGTTATTGCAGCCCATATTACGGACCGTCTGTCCAACGCCAAACATGGCGGCGGTGGGTCCCGCAAGGAAAAGGCCATTACAGGCTCCCGCAAGAAGATGATCTTCAAAGATGGCTCTCCGGAAGAACAAGTGGCTTCCCTTGTTGAAGCCCTGAAAGGGGATGGCTATGACTTCACGGTCGGCATCCCGATGGATACGCCGATTGTTGACGCTGAACGCGTTGTCAGTGCCGGTAAGGGCATTGGAGAAAAAGAAAACATGAAACTCATTGAGGAACTGGCTCACGCTGCTGGCGCGGCAGTTGGCTCCTCCCGCCCGGTTGCTGAAACCCTGCAGTATGTTCCTATTGAACGCTATGTCGGCATGAGCGGACAGAAATTCAAGGGCAACCTCTACATCGCCTGCGGGATTTCCGGCGCCATCCAGCACCTCAAGGGCATCAAGGATGCAACCACCATTGTGGCCATCAACACCAATGCCGGTGCTCCGATCTTCAAAAACTGCGACTACGGGATCGTCGGTGATGTCAAAGTCATCCTGCCGCTCTTAGCCAAAGCCTTCGGAACGGGCGAAAAGAAACCGGCTCCTCCCATGGTGAAAATGAAGAGACCGCTCATCAAGAAGGAACTGCCTCCTGGACTGTTTGTCTGCAACGGCTGCGGATATGAATACGATCCGGATAAGGGCGATCCTGCTGGTGAAATCAAACCAGGAACGAAGTTTGAGAACTTGCCGGAAGATTGGACCTGCCCTGAATGCGGCGAAGAAAAAGCCCACTTCGTACAGGAATCCTAACTGGTTCAATCCACTCTGATAGCGAGATTCAAGGGGGAGAAGGGCCCTTCTCCCCACACCAAAGAAGGAGATAACAATATGGAATGCGTAAGAAAATTAACGAAAGATTTGTACTGGGTTGGCGCTGACGATCGCCGCTTGGAACTTTTTGAAAATATTCATCCCATTCCTCGGGGCGTATCCTACAATGCCTACGTCCTTTTGGACGAAAAAACGGTTCTTTTCGATACAGCTGACTGGTCTGTCTGCCGTCAGTTCCTGAAAAATGTCGAAGCCGTCCTTGCTGGCCGTCCCTTGGATTACCTGATTGTCAACCATGTGGAACCGGACCACGCGGCAAGCCTTCAGGAAGTCCTCATCCGTCACCCTGAGACCAAGGTCATCAGTAATGAGAAAGCCTTTGATCTCATGCGTCAATTCGGGTTCAGCGTGGATGACCGCGCCGAAGTGGTTGCCGAAGGCGATACCCGCAAATTCGGAAAGCACACCATTGCCTTTGTCGCCGCGCCGATGGTCCACTGGCCGGAGGCCATGGTCTCCTTTGATACGACCACTGGCACCCTCTTCTCGGCCGATGCCTTTGGTACCTTTGGTGCCTTGGGCGGCCGCATCTTCGCGGATGAAGTGAATTTTGAACGGGATTGGCTTGATGATGCCCGCCGCTACTATACCAACATCGTTGGTAAATACGGTGCTCATGTCATGGACCTCCTGAAAAAGGCTTCCGCCCTCGAGATCAAGATGATTTGCCCTCTCCATGGACCTGTCTGGAGAAAGAACATTCCTTGGTTCCTTGATAAGTATGTCCATTGGGCCTCTTATGAACCAGAAGAAAAAGGAGTGCTCCTCGTTTATGCCTCCATGTACGGCAACACGGAAAGTGCCGCGTCGGTCTTTGCCGCCCGCCTTGCAGAAAAAGGCATGTCCAACATCCATATGTACGACGTCTCCAAGACTGATACGAGCTACCTCATTTCCGATGCGTTCAAGTACAGCCACATCGTCCTGGCTTCTGTGACGTACAACCTCAACATCTATCCGAAGATGATGACCTTCCTGGATCATATGAGAATGCTCAATGTCCAGAACCGCTATGTCGGCATCATCGAAAATGGTTCCTGGGCCTGCACAGTTGGTACCTTGATGCATGATTACCTGGAAGACGAAATGAAGGGAATGACGATCCTTCAAGACAGCGTCACCATCAACTCCAGCATGACCAAGGGCCAGAACCGCTCCATGGACGACATGGTCGATGCCCTTCTGGATTCCATGAAGGAAGAAAAGAAATAACTCTCACGTAAGAACGCTCCGCCCATCACGGGCGCATCCTCCTATGATGGGCGGGCCGACCTCCTATCTTTTGCATCTTTGATGCATGCATCCGTTACCCTCTCTCTCATAGTGCCGTTAAAAGGACCCGACTAGGCATGTTCCCAGTCGGGTCCTTCGTCTTTGGGTGCTGCCTCCTTCGAGTCTCTTCGTTCATTCCGCTTTTTTATAAAATAGCACCAGTGCCTTTAGCGGTCCTCCCAAAAAGCCGAACAATGACCATCTGGACACTTTCCCTGCCAGATGGTCATTGTTCCATTTACCGTGCCTTAGGTGCGTTCATAGGCCGCTTTATAAATTGTGTACATATCTTTTTCATGAAGCACTTTTGCCGATCCCAGGGCATCCTTTGCGGTATGGCTGCACATGCGTGCCAGTGTGCGAAGGTCCTCATCTGAAAGGATAAGGCCCAGCTCCTTAAGGGAAATCGGCATGGAAAGGGAAGCAAAGAAGGCCTCCAGGGCCTCAATGCCCTTGAGGGCAATGGCTTCATCACTTCCGATTTCCGGCACATTCACGACATGAAGGGCAAAACGACAGAAGCGGGGAAGGCAGTCCTTATAGACATACCGGGCCCAGCTTCCCCATAGGGCCGTTAGACCTGCCCCGTGGGCAACATCATAAAGACCGCTCACTTCATGTTCCAGGCGATGGGTAGCAAAATCCCTGGCACAATGACCAAGGCCTGTCAGGTCATTATGAGAAAGACTGCCCGCCCACATGATTTCAGCCCGTGCATCATAATCATCAGGGTGATCCCGCAGGATGAGGCTCTGAGCCATAACGGTCCGCAGCAGGCCTTCTGCGAGGGCATCAGTAAGTTCCATACTGGGGCCTTGGACAAAATAGCGTTCCAGCGTATGCATGATGATATCACAGCAGCCGCAGGCCGTCTGGTAAGCCGGCAGGGTCATGGTAAGTTCCGGGTTCATGACAGCAAAAACCGGGCGGGCCAGATCGCTGTTATAGCCCCTTTTTTCATGGGTCCTGTCGTTTGTAATGACCGATGAGTTGGAAAGTTCACTTCCCGAAGCAGCAAGGGTAAGGACCACACCGACAGGAAGGGCTTTTTGGGCCTGGGCCTTTCCCGCATAGAAGTCCCACACATCGCCTTCATAGCAAAGTGCGTAGGAAATGGCCTTTGCTGCATCGATTACGCTGCCGCCGCCTACGGCAAGAATCAGGTCAATGCCCTCTTCCCTGGCTTTTTGGGTGCCCATCCGGACAAAGGACAAACGGGGATTGGGGGTAACACCGCCTAAGGCAGCATAAGCGATGCCCGCCTGTTCAAGGGAGTCCGTGACGCGGAAAAGAAGCCCGCTTTTTTGGGCACTTTTCCCTCCATAAAGAATAAGAACCTTTTGGGCGCCCCGTTCTTTTACAAGGACACCGGTTTCTCTTTCCCTTCCCTTCCCAAAGACAACCTTAGTCGGGGAATAATAGGTGAAATCACAAATCATAATAAGCCCCCTCCTTTCCTGCTTTTCAAAAAAAGCCTGCATTTCTGCAGGCGTCATTGGTTTTTAGCATCCCATTATCAATCACGGCCAAAAAGATCACGTGTATAGACCTTGTGGGCAGCATCTTTAAGTGCGCTGTCCATACGATTTGCAACAATGACCTGACTTGTTTCCTTAAAGTAGGGCAAGTCACGGGTTACACGGCCGCCCCCAAATAAACTGCCTTCTTCAAGGGTTGGCTCGTAGATGAGAAGCTGTGCCCCTTCCTTTTTGAGTAAGTCCATGATTGTCTGGATGGCACTTTGCCGAAAATTATCACTGCCGGATTTCATGATGAGGCGATAGATACCGATGACAGGACGGGCAGCATCGCTATTTGCAGCCGATCGGGCCGTTTCCAAGACTTGCTGCGCAATGAACGCTTTGCGAATCTCGTTGGAACGGATGACCGCATCCATCAGGGCTTCTGGGACGCCGCCATAATCCGCCTTAAGTTCTTTCGTGTCCTTGGGCAGGCAATACCCGCCATATCCAAAGGAGGGATTATTGTAATGCCCGCCAATCCGCGGATCAAGGCAGACGCCATCGATGATGGATTTTGTATCCATGCCCTTTACACAGGCATAGGTATCAAGTTCATTGAAATAGGCCACACGCAGGGCAAGGTAGGTATTGGCAAAAAGTTTGACCGCTTCCGCCTCTGAAGAATCCATTATCTTGATAGGAACGTCTTCTTTTTCCGCACCCTCTTTAAGAAGCTGTGCAAACAGCTGGGCCTCGGTTTCCATGTCCGGCCCTTGGGAGCCAATCCCCACGATGATGCGGGAAGGGTAAAGGTTATCATAAAGGGCCCTTCCCTCCCTCAGGAATTCAGGACTGAAAAGCAGGTGCAGCTTCTGATAACGCTGAGCAGCCGCTTTTGTATACCCTACAGGAATCGTGGATTTGATGACAACCAGAGCCTCTGGATGAACCTGTTCAATCAGGGTCAGGACTTCGTCTACATGGGATGTATCAAACTGATGATGAGTCTCATCATAGTCTGTTGGGACCGCGACAATCACAACATCAGCCTGTTCATAGGCCTGCCGCGCATCCAGTGTTGCCTGAAGCTGGAGCGGCCGATCTTTCAAGTAATGTTCCAGTTCCCGATCTGAAATCGGGGAGTGGCCCTGTGCCAACTCTTCTACACGCCGTGGATCCACATCAACTGCATAAACCTTGTGATGCTGGGATAACAGGACCGCAAGGGATAGTCCAACATAGCCCAGACCTGCCACAGCAAGGACAAGATCCCGTTTTTCTTTTTCCATTCTTTCACCTTCGAATCAGCTACAGACCTTTGACGATGTTCTTCAAATAGGAAGCAAATTCGTCTTTTAGGTCATCCCGACGCAGGGCATATTCCACCATGGCCTGGAGATAACCTTGTTTATTGCCCACATCGTAGCGACGGCCGGAAAAACGGTAAGCATAAAGGGGCTCACGATGGCTCATGACCCGAAGGGCATCAGTCAGCTGGATTTCGCCGCCCTTTCCTGGCTTTGTTTCAGAAAGGACATCAAATACATCCGGCGTAATCACATACCGACCTAAAATCGCCATACGGCTTGGTGCGTCCTTGACAGCCGGTTTTTCCACCATATCCTCGACTTTCATGAGGCCATCTACACCATCGACTTCCTTGCCCTTTACAATGCCATAACTGGAGACATCTTCGCGGGGCACGGTCTGACAGCCCAGGATTGTTGCTCCTGTCGCCTCGTATTGGTCCATGAGCTGACGCAGGGCCGGCTTTCCCTCCGTATAGACAATATCATCCCCTAAAATGACGGCAAAAGGTTCACCGTCAACAAAGTCCTTGGCACAGTAAATGGCATCTCCCAGGCCGCGCATGTGCTTTTGACGGATATAATGGATATCAATGCTTGAGATATCACGGATTTGCCGCAGTTGTTCCAATTTTCCTGCTTGATAGAGATGATTTTCCAATTCGGGAGATGAATCAAAATGGTCCTCAATGGCTCGCTTTGCATGGCCGCTGATGATAAGGATCTGTTCAATCCCGCTTGCACGGATTTCCTCTACAATGTATTGGATGGTCGGAATATCAACAACGGGAAGCATTTCCTTGGGCATCGCTTTTGTAGCTGGCAGGAAACGGGTTCCGAAACCAGCAGCCGGAATTACGGCTTTACGCACTTTTTGCATGAGTGTTCCTCCTAAACAAAGAGGGCCTCCTCATCAGTAGGCCCCTTTATGATGTAATACAACACTGAATGTTTTCCAAAGCAGGGACAGGTCAAGCCAAATCGACCAATTGCGGACATACCAGGAATCCATTTGGACCCGCTCCTCATAGGTCGTATCACTGCGTCCGTTCACCTGCCACATCCCCGTAATGCCGGGACGAACCATATAAAAGTCAGAGATATAGCTGCCATATTTAGGGATTTCAGCCCGAACAATGGGGCGCGGCCCAACAAGACTCATTTCTCCTTTAAGGACGTTAAAGAGCTGGGGCAGTTCATCAAGGCTCGTCCGGCGCAGGATGTGCCCAATCCGCGTAATGCGGGGATCATCCTTAAGCTTGAAGTCCCGTTCCCATTCTTCCCGGGCCTCCGGATGGGAAGCCAAGTACTCCTTTAATTTCACATCGGCATCAACGCACATGGTACGGAATTTATAGCAAGGGAATTCCTTACCGCCCTGTCCGATCCGCCTGTGGGCAAAAAGAATGGGGCCTGGTGAATCAAGCCGTACCAAAAGAGCCAAGAGAAGCAGGATTGGACTGATCACAAGGATGCCAATGAGGGTCAGGACCATGTCAAAAAGGTATTTCAGAATCTTATTGTAACTTCTAGCCAAATTGTTGCGCAGGCCCATGACAAGCAGCCGCTCATTAAAGAGACTTTCCACAGTGACCCCATTGACGGGAAGCCCAATGAGATCAGGGATGAAGGAGAGATTCCTGACAAGGGGCTGGATGCGGTAAATCAGGCTGTCAAGCTTCTTTGGAGAAAGCCCGGGAGCGGCAATGAAAACATCATTGACCTGCGTTTTTGTCAAGATCGGCTCAATCTCGTCCAAGGTTCCCAGATAGGGAAGATTGCCAACATTTTCCTTTCGCTCCCCAGCGTCATCGACATAGCCAATGACATGATAATTCAGCCCGACGTCGTCCTTGATGCCGCGCAGGAGCAGCTGTGCCGTCTTGCCGGCCCCAACAAGAAGGACTGGATAGCGCCCAATACCGGCCCAGTCAAGGATTTTTGTCATAACAAGGCGCGAAAGGCTGAGGAAAAGGAAGGAAAAGATTCCCAAGAAAGCAATGAAGAGCCGGCTCGTGGAATTGCCAATGTGGGTCAAGTAGACCAAGAGGATAATGAGGCAAATGGCATAGGCACAGCCGTAAAAAATACGCTCCAGCAGGCGCCAGATTCCCATCGGTTTCTGATAGACCCGCCCGGCCCGTAAAAATAAAATAAAAAAGAGGGGGAATACAATCCACTTATTGAGCCAAGCAATGTGCAGCACGGAACTGCCCATTAGACCATTGCGGGCACTGACGGCCAGATGTTCCGCCAAAAGGATAAAGATCCAGTCGCTCAGCATATAGAACGTGGGCAAGAAATAACTCAAATGATGCTCAATGAAGCGTTTATGGGTCCCCCGGGATCCCTCCTGCTTAGACTCAGGACGCACAAGCACACACTCCCATCATAGAACCGGAAAACCGGGTATTTTACATATCTTATATTATATCGAAAAAAACAGGCGGTTACAATATCCGCCTGCGCTCCTCATTAAGACTGCGTTCTTACGCCTCCCCCAATTTGAGCGAAGGATTGGCATTAAGATCAAGGGTGGCAAAGTCGTGAGCAAGATACTGATAATATCCCCGTACAGCAATCATGACAGCATTATCCGTACAGAGGATGGGCGTTGGATGGACAAGTTCCGCCCCCACGGAATCAGCGCCTTGGGCAAGGGCTTCCTGCAGATGGCGGTTAGCGGACACCCCGCCGGCCAGGACAACTTTCTTAAGTCCTGTCGCAATAAGAGCTTCCTTGCATTTGGTTACAAGAACGTCCACAATGGCTTCCTGGAAAGAAGCAGCCACGTCTTCCCGCTTGACCTCAAGACCGCGCTGTGCTTGTGCATGAAGATAGTTGATGACGGCAGATTTCAGGCCGCTGAAGCTAAAGTCATAGCTGTTGGGCAGAAGCGGACGCGGAAAATCAATGGCCTCCGCCTTGCCGGAAAGGGCGAGTTTTTCGATTTCCGGACCGCCAGGATAGGGCAGGCCCATAAAGCGGGCAATCTTATCAAAGGCTTCACCGGCTGCGTCATCACGGGTCTGACCTAAAAGGCGGAACGTGTTATAGTCTTCCACAACAAGCAGGGAGGTATGACCGCCAGACACAACCAAGGCCAAAAAAGGCGGTTTTAGATCCGGATCGGAAAGAAAATTGGCAAAAACATGCCCTTCCAAGTGATTGACTCCAATCAAGGGTTTTCCTGTTCCAAGCGCAAGCCCTTTTGCTGCACTGAGGCCGACAAGCAGGGCCCCTACAAGGCCCGGTCCGTAGGTGACAGCAATGGCGTCAATCTCCGTTAACCCAAGATGGGCCTTCTTGAGCGCCTCGTCAATGACGGGCATGACATGTTCGATATGTTTCCGGGACGCAATTTCCGGAACGACACCGCCAAATTTGCGGTGTACCAAGATTTGTGTCGATACAACACTGGAGAGCACTTCCCGCCCGTTCCGGACGACGGATGCTGCGGTTTCATCACAACTGCTTTCAATGCCTAGGATGGTAAGATCTTTTTCCATCATGTTCCTTTCTTACATATCAGTAAGGAGAAGGCGCATGAGCACGGCGTCTTCCCCACTGTCTGCATAATAATGGGGCCGTTTTCCGCAGGAAAAAAAGCCCAAATGTTCATAGGTTTTACGGGCCGGCAGGTTGTGTTCCCTCACTTCAAGGGTCACTTCCTCCGCACCAAGATCCCGTGCCTTTTCAATCAGGGAAGCCACCAAAAAGAGCCCTTTTTTCTCACCCCGTCGGCCTGGATCGACAGCAAGACGCATAATCTGTGCTTCGCCGGCAACAAGCCAAAAACCGCCGTAAGCAATGGGCGTGCCGTCTTCAAACACGCCATAGTAATGGGCAAGCCGCCCTGTCAGTTCTTCCAAAAAGGTTTCCCTTTTCCACGCTAAGGAAAAGGCCCCTTCATCCATGGGAAGGACCCAGGAAAGATCCCCTTCCGTCAGCTCTCTTACTTCGATGGATGCCGCTTTTCCCATAGTTCCTCCGCCTCAGAGCGCCGGATGTAAAAAGGCTCCATTCCAAAATAATCGTAAAGGTCCCCCGGTTCATAGTTTTCCTGGGCAAGGATTGCAACAGAACTGGCTCTGGGCATGCGGGCACTTTCCGGTGCCATAGCAACCAGGAACCCCTCTTTTTTGGGGATGCGATGACATTCTCCCAAAAGGATCACAGGCCGGTCCTTTTGTTCCATAAGGGGAATGATTTCCTTCTGGGAAAGGATAGAAACCGGTTCCACTTCTTCCAGGCGTCCCTGGTCCCAAAGATATTGCCCTACATAAAGGTTTCCTTTCTGGGCATCAAGGACGGGGACAAGGAGTACTCCTGCCACAGGCAGGTTATAGCTGATGGCTTCCAAAGTGTCGACGGCACGCAGCGGAATCTTTAGGCTGTAAGCCAGGGCTTCCGCCGTCGCCATACCGATACGCAGTCCTGTAAAGGAGCCGGGACCGCGGCTTACGGCAATCAGTTCCAGCTCGCTTTTTTGAATATGGGTCCGTTCCAATAGGACCTCCAGTTGGGGCACGAGTCCTTCAGAATGGGTCATTCCAACATTGATATCCACTTCTCCTAGGATCTTTTCCCCATCACAAAGAGCAACGGAGGAGACCCGGGTCGATGTATCGATTCCAAGGGTCAGCACAATTCTTCCACCTTTCGTACAAGCGCTTCATAATGGGCACCATGGGGCACCAGTTCGGCCACTCGCCCAGCCCCCTCCTGACGGAGGGTAATGGACAAATGGTCTTCCGGCATCTCACAAGGGAAAAGTTCTGCCCATTCAATGAAGGTCACACCGGGAGCACCGACATATTCATAAAACCCGATATCATCCAATTCTTCACTGGAAGTCAGACGATAGAGGTCAAAATGCTGGAGAGTCAGCTTCTTCCCCCGATAGACATTCATGAGAGAAAACGTGGGACTTGATACGTCCCGTCTGTCCACGCCCAGTGTTTCTGCAATTTCCGTAACAAGGGTCGTCTTGCCGGCACCGAGGTCCCCGTCAAGAAGGACCACATCACCGTCACCAAGGACGGTTCCCAGGGCACGGCCCAATTTTTTTGTTTCGTTAAGCGTGGGACACGCGATGATCATGGCTTCCACCTTCCTTTACGGCGTCTATTATACCACACTTCCCCCTGCCCTTTGCCAAAGTCTCCCAGAAAAGGAAGGGACTTCACAAGAAAACAAAAGGAGTGCTGCTTGATGGCAGCACTCCCTGGACGGGCAGTCAATCATCAATATGGGGACCGGCAGAGGCAATATCATCCGTGACCTTGCCTTCAAAGAGTTTCTTAAAGTTATCAATGAAGAGGCCGGCCAGTTTCTTTGCCATCTGATCGTAGGCATTCTTATCCGTCCACGTATTCCGCGGATTGAGGATCGTGCTCGGCACGTTGGGACAGGACTTAGGAATGGCAATGTCAAACATGGGCATGGTCGTCCAACCTTCTTCCCCCAGTTCATCATCAAGGGCTGCATGGATCATGGCCCGCGTATAGGCAAGCTTCATCCGCTTGCCAACGCCGTAAGGACCGCCGCTCCACCCCGTATTGACCAAGTACACATTGGTTTCGTGACGAGCAATCCGTTCACCCAAGAGTTTTGCATAGACAAGGGGCTGCAGGGGCAGAAAAGGTGCGCCAAAGGCAGTGGAGAACGTTGCCTGCGGTTCCGTAATGCCCCGTTCCGTCCCAGCGACCTTGCTCGTATACCCCGTCAGATAATGGTACATGGCCTGTTCCTTCGTAAGCTTTGAAATCGGAGGCAGAACGCCGAAAGCATCGGCCGTGAGGAGAATGATGTTCTTGGGATGGCCGGCACGGCTTGGAATCTTAGCATTGGGGATATAATTCAAAGGATAAGCCACGCGGGTATTTTCCGTGATGGTATTATCACTGAAATCAGGCGCTCCCGTCTTAGGGTCGACGACAACATTTTCCATGACGGCGCCAAAACGGACCGCGCGATAGATTTCAGGCTGACTGTCTTCGGTCAGGTCAATGCACTTGGCATAGCAGCCGCCTTCAACGTTGAAGACGCCGTTATCCCCCCAGCCATGTTCATCATCACCGATAAGAGCACGATGGGGATCTGCGGAAAGGGTCGTCTTCCCCGTACCGGAAAGCCCAAAGAAAAGGGCCACATCACCCTTGCTGCCTTCATTACAGGAGCAGTGCATGGAAAGAACATCCTGCTGGGGCAGGAGGAAGTTCATGACGGAGAAAATGGATTTTTTGAGTTCCCCAGCATAAAGACCACCGCCAATGAGGACAACTTTCTTGTCAAAGTTCAAAATGATGAAGGTTTCAGAGTTCGTTCCGTCAACAGCAGGATCTGCCATGACATCGGGCAGGGAAATGACCGTAAAGTCTTCCGGCACCGTACTTGGCTCATCCGTCTTGATGAATAACTGGCTGATGAAGACCGTCTGCCAGGCCATTTCATTAATGAACTTGACGCGGATCTGATAACTGGGATCGGCTCCGGCCTTGACGTTCTTTACATAGACACGATGAGTCTTGATGAACTTTTCACACTTGGCATAAAGCCGGTTGAAGGTCTCTTCCGTGCAGGCTTGGTTATTGTCCCAATTTACGATATCGTGGGTCAAGGGCGTATCGACAATGAACTTATCTTTCGGGGACCGTCCCGTATGGGTACCCGTCGTAACACGCAGGGCTCCCCGATCGGAGAACGTTCCTTCCCCATTGCGGATGGATGCTTCGATCAGTTCGCGGACACTCAGGTCCCGAACGACTTCTTTGGCTTCGGCCAGCAGCTTTTCACTATTCATGTCGTTACCTCTTCCTATGGTTAATTATTGAAGAAAAACCGTTTCATTCATAACACTCATTATATGACAGATTGTCCGCCTTGGCAACTCTAAGTATCTGAAAATTGCCTGCATTGACGGAAAATGCACTTTGGCGCTTATGGCCCACCGGGCCGCATTTTATCCCACTTTTACGTATTTTTTTTGAGATCATGCCTTAGAAAAAAGCGGACAGGCACCCCGCAAATGGAGTATTCTGTCCGCTCACAAAAGACATCAGCAACATTTTATTTCTTCCGGTGTCAGATTGATAATCATTTTGCCTTCCCACTCCACACAATGGCTTCTTCTACGGAAAACGTAAGGCTCCCGTCTTCAAAAAGAAAACAGGGAATGCCTACATATCCGCCCTCCTTGACGGCCTGAAAGTCTTCACGGCTGTCACGGAGATGAAGAAATTCCTTCAGGAAGATCATGGTGCCCGTAATATCCTTGTACGTATAGGAAAGTCCTTTTTTGTCCAAGATGCACATAGCGGCAATCGTATCAGGGCAGACATGGCTGCCAAACATGGTAAAAGATTTCATGACTGTCTCCTTTTCAGCAAAAAAAAGGGGGGCACTGCCCAAGCAGCCCCCCTCAGCATCATCAGTACAGGATTTTATTGGCAATGACAAGACGCTGGATCTGGTTGGTTCCTTCGTAGATCTGGAGAATCTTGGCATCACGCATCTTCTTTTCCATAGGATAGTCCTTCATATAGCCATAACCGCCCATAATCTGGACTGCATCTGTCGTGACTTCCATCGCCACATCAGAAGCAAAGCACTTGCTCATGGCTGCTTCCATGCCAAATTCAAGGCCCTGGTCACGCATCCAGCAGGCCTGCTGGACCATCAGGCGGGCGCCATGGACTTTCATGGCCATATCTGCCACCATGCCCTGGATGAGCTGGAAGGAAGAAATGGGCTGGCCAAACTGTCTTCTTTCCCGTGCGTAATGAGCTGCAATATCAAGCGCCGACTGAGCCACACCTACAGCTACGGAAGCAACGAAGGGACGGGCAGAATCAAGCGTCTGCATCGCAATGCGGAAGCCCTGGCCTTCCCGGCCTACGCGCATGGATTCAGGAACAACAACATCTTCCAGGATGAGCTCACACGTATTGGAAGGACGGATCCCCATCTTATCTTCCTTACGGCCAACAGAAAAGCCCGGTGTCCCCTTCGGGACGATAAAGCAGGTCAAGCCGCGGATCCCGCCTGTTTTACGCGTATTGGCAAAGACAAGGAAACTGTCAGCAATCCCGCCATTAGTAATAAAGACCTTGCTCCCGTTAAGGACATAATGGTCGCCTTCCTTGACGGCTTTCGTCGAAACACCGCCCGCGTCGGAACCAGCGTCCGGTTCAGTGAGGGCAAAAGCAGCCAAGCCGCCGTTATTGAGTAGATCACACTGATATTTCTTCTGTTCATCATTGCCAGCAATCAAGATAGGATAGGAAGCAAGAGCATTTGCAGCAATGGACGTAGCCACGCCAACACAGCCCTTACCCAGTTCTTCGTAAATCATGGCAATGGTCACACTGTCAAGGCCCGGTCCGCCATATTCTTCCGGGACAACTAGGTTCAGCAGCCCCATGTCCCCTGCTTTTTTGATAATTTCCGGACGGCAGGCATTGTTTTTATCCATTTCATCCGTGTAAGGAACGATTTCCTTTTCGACGAACTCCCGAACCATGGCCTGAAGTTCCAACTGTTCTTCCGTTAATGCGAAATCCATGTGATCCTCCTGATTATGATTTGTTTTCCCTAACGGGCTCCCTCTTGGTCTAGCCTAGCGGACCCGCCAGTCAGGCAAGTATTGACAAATGACTCATAGGTAATTTTTATTTTACCACTTTTGGGGAATCTCGTCAAAATGGCCGACAACAAACATGGTGCCCGTCACATCAACCATTTTGCGTCCATCCGGTCCTTCAATATCAACACGGCAGACAATGGTGGAATGCCCCACGTGAATGAGGGTTGCCGTGGCGATGACGCGGCATTTTTCTGCGGTATTGCGGATGAAATTGACGGAGCTTGAAAGGGTGACAACCTTAGCTCCAATGCTGTAGCAGGCAGCTCCCATGGCCGTATCGGCCAGCGTAAAAAGAGCCCCGCCATGAACCACGCCGTAGCGGTTCCCATGTTTTTTCGGGTCGACGTCCATAGCCATCTTACAAGCGCCGCAGGTCACTTCCAGGATGCTGATATCAGCCAGTTTCATAAAAGCATTTTCTTCGAATTTGTGGTACATCCATTCCTTGATTTCTTGGGCATTCATTACATTTGCCATGGAAAATCCTCCTCTACAAAATATAGACGGTGACGCGTCGTCTGCCCCACTCAAGGGCTTCCCGCCGGCTCATGAACGCAAGGTCGATCCGGTTTCCTTTGATGGCGCTGCCCACGTCAGCCGCGACCGCTTCCCCATAGCCCATGATATAGAGCTTGGTTCCCATGGGGATGATATAAGGATCGGTGGCCACAATCCCCTTGCGCAGGACGCGCCCGGTCGAAGTCATTCTTCCTACACCGGGATCCTGAGGGCTGTAGGCCGAGGCTTCCATGGTCCAGATCTTACGGTACCGACCAAAAGAAAGGCCGCTTTTTTTACTCATCAGGTTATAAAGGGGCCAATCTACGGAACCGGTTAATTTTTTGCCTTGTTTTTTCTGAAATGATAGGACAGCTTCCTTGGTTCCTTTACCAAACTCTCCATCAATTTCGCCCCGATAGAGTTTCAGCTCATGGAGCATCGATTGGACTTCTTCGACACGACGCCCCTTAGCACCGTACTGGGCCACTAGCTTGGCGGCCTGTACGCGACTAAGGGGCGCTGTCAAAAGAAGAAGGAGTGCCAGGAGGAAACCTAATTTCCTTACACGCACAGCTTCTCAACCTCCCTTACGGGAAGGATCAGATCATGTTGTCTAGGTAATCCGTATACAACGCTTCCAATTCTTCCATCTTACGATTTAATTGTACTTGAAGATTGGAGGCTTTGTCAAAATCTCCGTCAGCAAACGCTTTTTTGATTTGACTGAAAAGGCTCGTATTCGTGTCCGTATCCTTGGCAATTTCAACACGCAGGTCCTCTACACGCTGCCACAGTCCATCATCCCAAGCCGTTGACGAAGCCGTCTTCACGGGTTTCATGGCCTTGACCTTATTGCGGTCATTGGGGATAAGATGCTGGAGCAGTTCCGTCTGCCAGCGAATCAAGGCACCTTCCTTGAAGGATTCAAGGTACAGCTTCTTTAATGTGTTGCCGCGGGTCAGGACTTCCACCTTTTCCGGATAGGCATCAAAGGCTTTCATGTTTTCCCAAACCGTTGCCGGCGGTTTGCCAAAGTACTTGTTCCGTTCGTCTTCCGTATAGTCCTCAAAGACGTTATCTTCAGCGCGATAGGCCCGATCTTTTTCAAGGTAGAATCCTTCTTCTCCCGGTTTCTTGGAGATTTCTTTTTCAAGGGCTTTTGTATCCTTGCCCGAACGCAAGACGGCAACAATTCCATCAAGGGCGGACAGGTAGAAAGCCGCCGTAACCATATAAGTGTTGGTAAAAGGGTTTGGAGCCCGCATTTCGATACGCGTTGCCTTCGGGTTATCAACATCACGAATGAGACCAGCAAGGATGGTCCGATTACGGGTCGGCACATCATAGCTGCGGCCAAGACTCGTTACGATACAGATAGGGGCTTCAAATCCAGGTCTCAGACGGTTAAAAGCATCGGTCGTAGCCGAAACGATGGGGTTTACGACTTCATAGTTCTTGAGAATGCCCATGAGCACGCCATAGCCTACGGCAGAAAGAAAATCTTTCTTCATATCAGCAGGGCTCATGAGATTGATGATCTTACCGTCTTTCAGGCGGGCGGCAATCCCGACGTGAGTATGTTCACCGCTTCCGGCCACCCCGAAGATTGGTTTGGCTTGGAAAGAAACTTCAAGTCCATTGGAGCGGAAGATTTCCTTCACAACGCTGCGGACCAGGATTTCATTATCCGCAGCCTGGAGCGGGGTCGAAAAACGCCAATCAATTTCCAGCTGTTCATTGACGTGGGTCATATTGCCATTTTCATCGAGTTGGCCGCGGACACCGCCCACTTCCTTATGCCCCATTTCAGGGTTAAGACCATAGAGATTCAAGGTCTGGACGGCTTGTTCCAAGGAAGTCCGAACATTGCCGCGCGTACGCTGCCAATACTGTTCCTGCATGACCTGGGAAGAGGAAAGATCCGTTGTTGAAACATTTTCACGAGGAGTCTTGGTCCAGAACTCAAGTTCCGTTGCGCTGGTGAAAACAATTTCCTCGATTTCCTTGGGATCGCAGGCAAGGCCCGGGACGCTGCCTTCCTTCTTCATTTCCGCGAGCAGTTCCTTTCCCACATAATCAAGGGTGCTCTTAAGGATATAGCGGGAATCAACGAATTCGTTGTTGTGCTTCAAGAAGCAAGGGATGCGGAGCGTCCCAATCATCTTCCCGTTATCAGCATCAAAGTTTTCCGTGTTGTAGTCAACAAACCAGTTGACGCTGAGATCGGCCACCATGTCAACACGGGCGTCATCAAGAGAAGCCACGCCAGGCAGGACAACGGAAGAACCATCCGTCTGGGCCGTGTGTTCATAGAGCATGGTTTCCATATCATCGAGCAAAGCGCTGATAGGAACTTTTTCATCCGTATCGTTGCCAGCAAAATCAATGCCCATGAAAGAAACGAACTGGACTTCCGGATGCTGCAGGAGGATGGCTCTCAACGTATCCGGTGTGAGCTGGCTCGGTTTGATCACATAAAGAAGATCTTTCTGATACATAGTTTCATTACCCCTTTCCTATCTCGCCTATCTATCGACTTACACATTTGGTCTGCACCGCGGACAGCCATCCGTCCACAATGTACACCCTTCAACAAGGAAGCAATCCGAGAGAATTGAATCTCCTCTTGAATTACATGGCTTATTATAGCATACGAAAAAAAGATTGCCTAGTCTTTTTTGCAAATTTTACGAACGTTTTATATTTTTATAATCTTAAAGTTTGAGTTTTTATCATATTTTTTTCATTTTCATCTATTTTTCTTCTCTTTTTTCGCGCATTTCCTTTATTTTTCCGAACTTTAGTAAATTAGATTATCCTAACAAGCCAAAGGCTCTGGCACAAAGGAGACTGACCATACCGATGGTTTCCCGTCCCACATAAGATGCAGGCTGTTCTGTCGTAAGGACGGCCAATAAGTAAGGCCGTTTTCCAAAGAAGATGCCTGCATCATGTTCCACGCCAGCAAGATTTCCACATTTATGGGCAACCTGCACAAAGTCAGGAAGATTGCGTCTAAGGCCTCCCTCCTGCTGCTGACGGGCAAGAAGGGAAATCATCCAGCGGCCGAGGGGGCTGCCTGTTTTAGCAGTCTCGCAGATTACACGCAGCAGATGAACTGTGTCATCAGCGCTTGTCCAATTGTCCCTTTCTTTTTCCCCTGACGCATCAGCCATCATCAAGCGTCCCAAGTGAGTCTGTGCAAGGCCCAACTTTTTTGCTCTTTCATTGATGGCCTTCATGCCCAGTCTATCTATCAGCTGATTGGCCGCTTCGTTGTCACTGACAATGATCATGAGCGTGGCCAGTTCCTCCAGCGTGAAAGTGTGCCCAATTTTCAATTCCTTTATGATTCCATCACCGCCAGTTATGGCTGACCCTAAAATGGAGATTGCTTCCTTAAGGTTTGCCCTGCCTCGCCTGACTTCTTCACAAAGTTCCACAAGAACAAGAAGCTTGATGAGACTTGCCGAAGGCAGTTCATTTTTTCCTCCGATGGAAAACCCCTGCTTCTCCGTAAGGAGCCAGCAACTGACTGCGGTCTTGCCCGGGCGCTTTGCAAGATACATCTCCACATCCTTTTGCAATGCATCCCATGTTTCCACAACAATTCCTCCTTTCACAAAAAGAGAGGGCTGCCTAATAGACAGCCCCGTTTGAAATGAATTACATCATCTTAAGGATAGCGCCGCAGATCATGCCGGCAAAATTCCCAACAGCAGCCCCTAAGACGCCCATAAGGACCCCAATGCCTGCATAGGAGGCATCATAGGCAGAAGCCACAATCGGAGCAGAAGCCGCCCCGCCAATATTAGCAAGGGATGCTGTAGAGACCATGCACAGATCCCAATGAAAAAGTTTTGACAAAAAGAACATAAGGATCACATGAACGGCTAGGATAAAGAACCCATAGACCACCCACATAGGAGCTGCCAGAAGATCCGTTACAGAAGCCGTCGAAGCAAGAAGGGAAACAACTGCATACAGATAAACGCTGGAAAGTTCCTCTACAGCCGGCACCTTGCCAAGAGGCGTCATGGCGCAGACAAGGCCCAGGACCGTTACAAAAAGGGTCGTCATGGACCCTTTATCGAACATCGCAAGACCAACATCCCTAAGTGCCCCGTTGAGGGAAGCCCCTACATATTGGGAAATGGCAGAGACAATAAGGGAAAGTCCAATGAGGAAGATCCAGTCCGCACCGCCAGCCTGTTTCTTTTCCTTTGCCACTTCCGCCGCAGCGGCATCGGCTACAGCCTGAAGCTTTGACGTATCGGCCTTTACAGCATTGTTCCACTTGGAAGCATAGCGGACCATGAGCAGCAGCAAGGCAATCCAAACGGAATAGCAGACCGTATCAAGGGCGAGTGCGCAGCTGTAAGCGCCGGCGTCTACGGGAAGGGCAGCCTGCATGGCTGCCATATTGGCAGAACCGCCAACCCAAGAGGCATACAGGGCAGCTACAGCACCCCACGTGTCACTGCCAAGAGAGCCCTTGAAAATGGGGTACCCAACAATAAACCCGACAAAAAGCGTGAGGGAGCAGCCAAGAAAGATGGCCACCATGCGCCCGCCTAACTTGGCAAGTTTCCGGAAATCGCAGCGCAGGAGCATGACAAAAATCATAGCATACAGGAGATTGTTCTTCAGCGCTTTATAGGCAGCGGAAACTTCTTTGGAATGGTAGAGACCCAAGGTGCAGAAAATCATATTGAGGACATAGATCCAGACAAGGGGCGGCACGACATTGAAAATCTTCCATTTTGTGTATTTTTCAAGGGCAAGAAGAATCCCTGCCAAACACATAAGAAAAGCAATATACATAAAACCATTCGTAATGACCATTATATCCACTTCCCTTCAGGAAAACCAGGCGCCGTCACACATCAAGATAAGTCAAACCGCGGATGCCCTTGATCCCGAGGCCCGGTGCGTCAGAAACGGTAATTTCCTTTTCGTTGAAGACGGCACCGCCATCGATGGGATCTTCACTGCAAAGGACGGGTCCATCAAGATCAACGCGGGTAATGACTTTTTTGGCACAGGCTAGATGCACAGCCGCGTTGACACTCACTTTGGCCTCCAACATACAGCCAATCATGCATTCCATGCCAGAGATCTCCGCCAAGGCAGCAATCTTGAGGGCACTTGTCAAACCACCACATTTCATGAGCTTGATATTGATGAGGTCCGCTGCCCGCATTTCCACGATTTTCAGGGCATCTTCAGCGCTGAAGACGCTTTCATCGGCAAGGACCGGCACATAGGAGCGTTCCGTCACATACGTCAGTCCCTCTAGGTCATGGGCCTTGACCGGCTGCTCCACAAGTTCAATGGCTAATCCGGATTCCTGCATTTCGTTCAGGAGACGGACAGCCTCTTTTGGAGCCCAAGCCTGATTGGCATCAATGCGAATGCGGGGTGCGCTTCCTACAGCGTCACGAATGGCTTTGAGCCTGGCTACGTCAAGAGTTGGATCGACCCCTACCTTTACCTTTAAGGTATCATAACCCCGCTTGATGGCATTTACCGCATCACGGGCCATCTCTTCCGGTGGATTGACGCTGATCGTAATATCCGTGATAATCTTTTTCCGAGCTCCACCGAGCAGTTTATAGACGGGAATCTGATATTTTTGTCCGTACAGATCCCACAAGGCCATATCGACAGCCGCTTTGGCACTGCTGTTTTTGACAACAGCACCGTCCAAAGCTGTTGTCAGGTCCTCAAAATCATCGATATCACGCCCCACAAGGGCCTTACGGATGTGGTCGGTGATGGCGCCAATGATGGCTCCTGTCGTATCACCCGTAATGGCACCGGTTGGAGGCGCTTCTCCATAGCCAATTTCCCCCGTGTCCGTATGCACTTCAACGATGATATCTTCTACGGAATCAACACGACGCAGAGCCGTTTTGAAGGGAACGCGCAGCGGCACAGAAATTCTGCCCAATTTGATGGCTGTTATCTTCATAAAAATACACGCCTCCCACTTTATTTTGATAAATCAAGCATAATTCTTTCTCTTTATTCCGTCAATAAAAACACCCTGATGCCTTTTATTTTCTCCTTTTCAATCATTTTATACATATTTTTTGTATCTTTTTTTATAAAAAATATGCGTCAAAAAAGGAAAATTCCCTGTCCTTTCCTTGTCCTTGCCGTCCGCCTTCGTTATAATGAAGGAAAAGCATTTTTCCCGATAAAAAAGAAAGGTGGTGTCCGGGCCCTTTTCCAGCAAGGTGCCCGTTTTTCATTGAAGAACCCATGGTATCCAAAAAAACTCTTCGTTCTCGGCCTTTTAGGCCTTGTCAGCCTATCCTTTTCTCCCTTGGGCACGGCACAGGCCACTGCAGCATCCAAAAAAACGGTAAAGAAAGTAGCTTCCTACCAGACGGCAGGGCAAAAAGTACCGGCAGGCCTTAAAAAAGGAATGCCTTCTGCCCAATCAAAAGCGGCCCTGACCAAGGAACTTGACAGCATGATTGGAGATTCTGGAACGAAAGTCCCTGGCCTTGGCGTCATTGTCTTCAAAGATGGCCGTGAGGTCTACTCCCATTTTGCTGGACGCCGCCATATTGGGGCAAGTTCCGGGGGAAAGGATGAACCCGTAACAAGAAACACCCGCTTCCGCGTTGCCTCCGTATCAAAGACCGTGACAGGCCTCGCCGTCATGCAGCTTGTCCAGGAAGGAAAGATTCAGCTCGACGAGGATATCAGCCACTATCTAGGCTACAGCCTGCGCAATCCTAACGCGCCCACGGTTCCCATAACGGTGCGTATGCTCCTTTCCCACACGTCGAGCCTGCGTGATGGCAGGACCTATAGTCTGCCGCCATCGGTTCCCATTCGGGATTATTTCAAACCGGGCACGAGCTACTACCATCCCTCCCACTTTGCGTCAAAATGGCAGCAGCCAGGAACATATTTCACCTATGCCAACATCAACTACGGTGTCCTTGGAACCATCATCGAAAAAGTAACGGGAGAACGCTTCGACCGTTATATGAAGCGCCATATCCTTACGGACCTTGAAACAGAAGCCAGCTTCTTTCCTGCCACGCTTTCACCAGCAGCTTTCAAGGAATTAGGAACTGTCTATCGAAAAAACAGGGGAAGCAGCTGGAACGAATTTGGACCTTGGATTCCCCAAGTCGATGATTTCAGGGGCCGCCAGCCGAGCCCTGCCCTTGCACCAAGCGGCTACAGCCTTTCTAGCTACAAAGTCGGAACCAACGGGACCATCTTTGCGCCCCAAGGCGGTCTGCGTATTTCCTACGAAGAGCTCTCCCATGTCCTGCGCCTCCTCATCAACAAGGGAACCTTCAATGGCAAACGCATCCTTTCTTCCTCCCTTGTCCGTGAAATGATGACCCCTCAATGGACCTATACCGCGGCCCATAAAAATGGCGACACCTATAACGGTTCCATTGAAGGCTATGGTCTTGCCCTGTACCCCATCAAAGGGACGGGCACAAGCCGTGTTGTCAAGGACCATGTCCTTGACCTATGGGGCCATACGGGAGAAGCCTATGGCCTTCTAGCCGGCGTCTTTGTCGTACCAGGAACCCAAAACGGCTTCCTCTACATCATGAACGGCGAAGCCATAGCGGAAGATGACGACCCGCGAAGTGCCGGGGCCTACAGCGGCAACTACATCTGGGAAGAAAAAATCATGGATGCCATCTGCCGCCACCTTTATTTTGGAGAATAACAAAGAAGAGCTGTGAAAAAATGAGTACTTCATTTTTTCGCAGCTCTTCTTTAATTGTGCACCTATCTTTTCTTAAAAAGGACCTTCATCATCGTCAGAAGGGCCGCTTCCCTTCTTCCTGTCTTTCTTTTCACCGTCATCACAGGTGTCTTCGAATTCATCTTCTAAGGGAACAAGAGGCACATCGGTTTCCTCATCATAGATTTCATCGTCATCGAAATCATCGTCGGAGCCATGCCATTTCTTGTCAAAATAGGATTCATCCTTAGTGAGTAGGAACAGGCCTTCTTGGATAGCTTCCCATGATGTATAATCATTTTGTTTTTCCGCAACCTTCATGGCCTTTTCCATGGCCTCAAGGACTTCGGAGTCGGCACCGGGTTCCAAGCCAAACTCGGCACACACATCGTCAAAGTCGGCCACTTCAGCTGTGGAGTCAAGGAGGTCGGCCAGTTCCTTCGTAAAGGCATCGGGAAGTTCCGTCTCGGCATTCCAGTCAAGGACATACTCATAGCAAGCCCGTGCTTCGGGAATCCGGCCTTCAAAAGCCAAATAGCGGCCCAATTCGGCAAAAGCTTCCGTAACCCCATCTGCATAGATGGTTTTTCCTTCCCGACGGATATTGTCCAGCCAAGCTTTCCTATCGCCATGTTTCTCGTAGTAACGGTTCATGGCGGCATAAGGGAGTGTATGGAAAGGATTGAGGCGGCAGGCCCACTTGAACTTTTTCATGGCGGCTTCCTCTTTTCCTAGTTTATAAAGGATCATGCCCCACATAAAATACATGACATGAAGGGGCACAGGCATGAGGAGCAGGTTATCCTTTTCGCCGCGCAGGTCCTTGAGGCAGCGGTAAATGGGGACTTCCGTGTTAAGGGCAAGACTCCGTTCATCAAGATCTTCTTCCCCCGAATAAAATTCCCTGTGCATTTCCGTCAGTCTGCGGACCCGGCGCAAGGCCTTCTCCAGTTTACCTTTATCGACAAGGTCAGAAATGGCAAGCAGTTCATCGACGCATTCGTTGTAAAGGGTCAAGACCGCATTGTCCACTTCGTCGGGGTCAAAGCTGTCTTCACTGAAAAGGCCCGGTTCCGTGCTTCCCATGATCTGGGCATGGAATCCATCCACATCATGATCATGACCACAGCCGCAGTCACAGTCCCCGTCATGGTGATGGCCGTGAAAAAGTCCTTCTGGAAGCTCTTTTCCGTCGTGATGATCATATTTATGGAAATAAATCAGCTTATCGTCACTCATGACTCTTTCCTTTCTCATCATTGTTATGAGGATAATGGTGATCGTGATTGTGGCAGCCTTCATGACTGTGATCGTGCTTTTTGATCTGAGCTGCCTTTCCTTTGTAGCTCGAGTCCTGCGTCAAGTCATAGAGGTAGGCATATACCCGTTCTGCCGTATCCTCATTATGAAGGGTAAGGGCTCTTTCAGCCACTTCGTCGAGGGCCTTTACAGCGCTTTCATGAGGTCCCTTACCAAGGCCTGCGTCCTTCACCACTTCGTCAAAAGCCGGCAGGCTATCGGGGGAAAGGGCGTTCATAGCGTCCTCCATGGCTTTGTCCCAATAAGACGGCAGGGAATCAAGGATGGGATGGGCTTTCATATAGGCTGCAATGGCAGCCGCCTTTTCCGTTTTCTTTGTCACAAGGTAGTAACGGGCCAGCTCCCCATAGGCTTCCATGAGATTGCGGCGGTAAATGGCCTGTGCATATTCGCGGCGGATATTTTGGAGCCATCCAGACAAGTCTCCCTTCCCTTCAAGGATGCGATTCATGGGATAGTAATTGGCGTAGGAAAAAGGACTCCACATCAGGCTCTGCTCAAAGCGTTTATAAGCGTCTTCCGGTTTTCCCAGGTCCATAAGGATACCGCCCCACAGATGGTAGCCAAGACCAATGGGAAGCGGTGCCGGCGTAAAGCGTTTTCCTTCACATTCCTTGGCAAAGAAAATCGGATAGACGAGGTATTCCAGCGGATGATCAAGGGCCTTAGAAATGAGCTGGTCATTTTTTTCCGGCAAGGCGCTTTCCACAACGCGGCGAATCTTCCGAAGGGCTTTGCGCAGATTGCCAGCTTTTCCAAGCATGCCAATTTCTTCAAGGACGCTAAGGAACTGCTGCTGCTGATCCATCATATATTCCTTGATAAGGTCTTCCGTGACGCCGCCTTTTTTGCGGGCCGCGGCAGCCCGTTCCTGCCAGTACTGACGGCGGGATTTGGAATTCGTTTCTGTCATGACTGGGGTCTCCTTTTCTCCTTGTTACACGCCCCGTGCTTCGGGGTCCCAGATCACCTTGTGGAGCTGAACCTGGACGCAGACGCGGGAAAGCTGATGATGTTTGACAAAGTCCACCAACGCCACAGGCTCAATCTTACCAAAAACAGGGGATACGTAAATTTGGGCCTTGATGGAATAGGTGCTAAGGATGGTTTCCATATAGCGCAGGTCCTCTACGGACCCGACGACAAACTTCAAGACGTCGTCTGCCGTCAGGAGGGAAAGATTTTCCCAGCGCATGCGGTCCTTTTCCCCGGACGAGGGACTCTTGATATCCATGGTATAAAAAAGCCTGTCCGGACGATCCAAAAAGAGCGCTGCCGCGCCGTTCGTCTCAATATTGACCTCATAACCTGCATCCCCTAAACGGCGGCAGAGGGTCTCGATGGGCTGGAGCATCGGTTCTCCGCCCGTGAGGGTCACCCGTTTCCACGGATAGGCTGTTATCTGTTGGAAGAGATTGTCTTCAGACAGCCATTCCTTTGCCTGTGACGCGTCCCAGGCGTAGGCCGTATCGCAGTAGGAGCAGCGCAGGTTGCAGCCAGCAAAGCGAACAAAGGTAGCCATATAGCCAGTTCGCTTTCCTTCTCCATCGATGGAATCAAAAATCTCCACAACCGGGAATCGCTCAGTCTTCATAAACAGCCACATTCCCTTCTGATTCCTGGACCATGACCTTGGTACAGTATGGGACCTGGTCATGGATCCACTTGGCAATGTTTTCCGCCGTCGGATTCATGGACAGGATGGCATTGAGGTTCTGATGGTCGAGCTTTTTTACCACATCCTTGATATGATGGAAGTCGACGACCATCCCATTTTCATCCAGTTCTTCCCGGCGGCAGGTCACTTCAATGATCCAGTTGTGCCCGTGAAGGCGGGTACATTTGCTTTCATAAGGAAGCCTGAGTGCATGGGCACCGCTCACTTCCATCCTTTTTGTTACCGTATACATCACTTTTCCTCCAATGCGGGATCCGGGACACCGTTAGCCGCAAAGGCGCGCGCCCGGTCGATACAGGTACCGCAGGTGCCGCAGGGACGGTCACCGCCTTCGTAGCAGCTCCACGTCAATTCATAAGGAGCCCCCAATTCAAGGCCTTTTTTTACGATGCCTGCCTTGTTGACTTCCACAAAAGGCGCCACCAAATGACACTGCTCATAGGTTCCTATGGAAATGGCCTTCCCCATGGCATCCGTAAAGGCCTCGCTGCAGTCGGCATAAGCATTGCCTGCCGCATCATCGGCGTGGGCGCCAAGGTAAATATCCACATCGTCCTTTTCAAAAAGACTCATGGCAAGGCTTGCAACGGCACTTAGCATCAGCCCATTACGGAACGGCACATAGGTCGATACCTTGCCTTCCCCATTTTGGGCAATCTGGTCCTCATAACTTTCGTGGATGATTTCTTCCGTCGAATGGGACAGGAGACTGCAGTTTGAATACTGGAAGATCTTTGATAGATCCAGTTCATAATGAGGTACATGATAAAAATCAGCCACTTTCTGGGCTGCGTCAAGTTCCTTGCGATGTTTCTGCCCATAAAAGATGGAAACAGTAGCAACGTTTTCCCGGCCCAATTCATGAACCGCCACGGATACACAGGTCGTTGAATCCACACCGCCACTTGACAGGACAAGGGCTTTCTTACTCATGGACAAAGGCCTCCATTCTGCGCTGGGCCATTTCTTTATATTCGTCCTGGTAATAGACGGCAAAAGGGAGGATACTGATACCGCCGCGAGGATTGAAATAACCGGCAACCTCCAGATACTTCGGCGAAAGAAGAGCCACTAGGTCATTTTTAATGATATTGACGCAGTCTTCATGGAAGTCTCCGTTATTGCGGAAAGAAAAGAGATAGAGTTTCAGGGATTTGCTTTCCACCAGTTTGTGATCCGGGATATAGCTGATGACAACGCGGCCGAAATCAGGCTGGCCTGTTTTCGGGCAAAGGCTTGTAAATTCCGGGCAGTTCAGCTTGACCAGATAAGGCGCTTCCTCATGCTTATTGGGGAAAGCTTCCAGGACCGAAGGATCATAGGTACTTTTATATTCCGTATGGCCGCTGCCAAGAGCGGTCACACCGGCAAGTTCTTCTTTTGTTCTCATAATGACAGACCTTTCTTCTTTTTGGTTACGAACAAGTATTATATCCTATCTTCCAAGTTTGTTGCAAGGCTGTAGAATCAAGGGCTCCCTTAGGAACTTGCCTTGCCATTTTTCAAAAAGGCAACGAGCTGCTTCATGCCTTCCGACGCATACTGGTGCTTCTTCCAGATGAGGCTCAGGTGAATCTTGAGCGGTTCCTTAAAAGGAAGGAAGCAAAGGTCAGGGTCGTCTAGAAACATTTCCTTATAGCCAACACCCATGGCCCCGCCATTTTTCACAAGCTGGATCATGGTATACAGCTGGGACGTGCGGCAAAGGATCTGAGGTTCCTGACCGGCTTTGCGGAAGCGTTCCTCTACAAGCTCGGACTGAAAGAAAAGTTCTGGCATAAGAACCAGTTTTTCCGCAGATAGGTTTGCCAGAGGCAGGACTTTTTCCCCTGCAAGGGGATGAGCTCGGGAGACGAGGGCTCCTGATTCAAGGTCCGTGACAAAAAGGGACTCAAATCCACTGTATACGGGCTGTGTATGAATAATGAAGGCAAGATCCAGAAGTTCATGTTCCAACTCTTCCTTGATGACCGCCCGCCGCTTTTCCATGATTTCCAAACCGAGCTCCTCATGGTGGCGAAAAAAATCGGTATAAAGGCGGGGCAAAAGCCAGCCTCCTAAAACAGGGGGCACACCAAGACGCAGGATATGACGGCCGGCACCAAGGTCCTGCATGATCCGCACAAGTTTATCGGCATTTTCCGTAAGGGAACGGGACAGCTTGAGGAGCTGCTCGCCTTCTGCCGTCAGTTCTACACCGCGATACTGGCGAACAAAAAGCCCCACGCCAAATTCCTTTTCAAGGGTCTGGATGGCGCTCGACAGGGAAGGCTGGGAAATATGGAGCTGCTGCGCCGCCTGGGTCAAATTTCCGCAGGCGCAGACAGCCTGGAAATAGCGCAGTTGGATGAGGTTCATGACAGGCTCCTTATTCCATAGGTTTATTTTATATCACAAGAGATAAAATATATTATACAAATTTCTCTTTTCACTCTATACTATAACACAAAAAAGAGCGTACTTTTCGTAAAAATTTGTAAGCCTCGTTTCCATAGTACGAGGCACCTATAAAAAGGAGCATGGGTATGATGGCATCGACGATTTCAAAGGCAGCAAGCGGGCGAGGCAGTCTTTCCATAAGACTGCGACGGGATTCCTATCCCCTTCTTTTCATCATGACTTCCGTAGGCGGCTTCTGTGCGTCCTACAGCTTTCTTGCCCGGGGCGGTGTATTTGCCTTTGCCCAAACGGGAAACATCATCTATTCCGGTCACGTCATGGCAAGCGGTCATTTTCTGGGCGTCCTGACCTTTCTCTTTCCCATTCTTTCCTATATGCTGGGCCTTTTCCTTTCCCAGCAGCTCAGGGATAGACAGGCTGACCTCGTCACGTTCGAAAAGATCATTCTCCTTTTCCAGAGCCTCCTCATGACCCTGTCAGCCCTCATGCCGGATAGTTTTGCCGCAACCCGCCTTGTACTCTGTCTCCTGGGCCTGTCCTCAGGGCTTCAGATGCAGACCTTCCACCGCGTCGAAGGCCATGAATACACGAGCATCATGGTCATGGGCAACATGAAGCGCACCGTCGAAGCCTTTAGCGCCTACCTGAAGGACCATGAAACAGGATCCCTCAAAAAAGCCCTGCTCTACATCTTCATCAACAGCATCTTCTGTCTGGGCTCTGCTTGGGGCTTTGCCATCACAAAAGCCATGGGCGACTCGGCCATTATCGTTCCGGCCCTGTTTCTTTTGTTCGGTGCCCTCACACTAAAAGAGTAAGGATTGCTTAGCTCTTTTCGAAGCCTTGTCCCCTCTTTCACAAAACCCGTAAAGAAGCCTTACGTTTCAGGGCCTTTTCATTTTCCCAAGCACGCCGCCCCTGTTTTGAAAGAGGGGCCTTTCCTACATCCGGCAACAATGATTGCTGCTTTTCATTCCTTGCCATCGTAAGGAAGAAGGCGCCTTTCTGCTTACCTTTTACCGCGTCAGGGCATTCTCTTTTCCCCTTAAAGATGACGGAAAGGAAAGTGGATGGAAAGAGATTCCCATCCTGCTGCCTTGAAACGTCCTGTTATCCTTTCCTCCTGCAGAGTCTCACCGTCGCTGCCCATCCAAGCAAAAACTGGGAAGCTATGTACCCCCCTCCTCAAAAAGGCTGACGCCGTGCCGGAATGGAACCTTTCCGACGGGACGGCAGCACAAAAACAAGTTGGTCACACATAAAAAAGACTCCCCCGACAAGATCAGGAGAGTCTTCTTTGTTACCTTGCGTGGGGCAAGGTCGTTGCTGCCACCAGGCGCTTTGCGTATGCCACAAGGCCCCGGGCCCAGTCCGTCCGCAAATAGCGCACATCAAGGGCGGTTGGGGAAATGCGCCAGCGGTCCAAGGCATCGGCATCCTTGAAAATATCATAGAGCAGGATCGCTTTTTCAAGGCCCTTTTTCCGCAAGGCCTCCTTACCCTGTTCGTCATCCCTGTCATGGTAGGCCATGATAAGATAGGTTCGTTCGTCAAAAGCCACTTCGCCGCGTTCAGCAAAGGCTTTGAAGTTTTCCGCAGCCCGCGCACCGTGTCCAACATCACGCGTGTCGTCCTGCCGACGTGAATCGTGGAATACTGAAGCCTTCACAAGAACGCTCCGTTCTTCTTCAGAAAGCTTGGCCAGGTTGGCAATCTTCAGGCAATAAAGGAGCACCCGGGCACAGTGGTTCTTCGTATGCAAAAGGCTCACAAACTGACCAAAAGTGATGCGGTCTTCCATGAAGTCATACCAGGTATGAAACGTCTCTTGAAGGGATTTGGGTTCTTTTTTGAGGGCTTCATCCAAAAACATGGTTTTGTCTCCTTCCTAAGGAAAGGGACCATGGCATCCCATGGTCCCCTGCGTATTATGATTTGTGGATCAGTTCATTCCGGACAACATGCTTGGGATCTGTAATCAAGAGATTGACAATCCATATGACAAGGGCTAGGGCCACAACTGAAAGGCCCAGGAACGCATCATTCACAAGGGATTCCAAGTCGGGTGTGAAATAGCTCGCGCCCAGTTCCCGATATTCAAAGATGGCATCCACCAGCCACATGAGGGAAGCACCCCAAAAAAGCCTGCACAGGGTCCCCCATTTCATCTGATGCCGCGAGTCCGACCCATACCAGAGCGCCGTTGCCGCAACCGCTGCAAAAACGGTGATGAGCAGGGTCATGATCAGGCCTCGCTTCCGGCGGATTTTGCTTCGCGGAGCGCCTTTTTCTCAAGAACGCGGCTGACGGCAACCATACCGATCCAGACGCCGGTCACCATGAGCGCCATACCGGCCCCAACGGTACCCATTTCATGAAGCATGGAAGCCGTTTCTTCCGCTGATTCCATGGCCGACAGGAAGGGGAAGAAAGGAACGACCTCACCATGCCAAAGATGTTCAAAGGCCAGGAGCGCGCTGCCGCCCCAGAGCATCTTGTTGAGCCAGCCCAATTTTTCCGTTACGAAAAGAGTCCGAACGCTGCTGTTTTTTTCTGCTTTTTTATGACCCAAAAGCTTCGTTGCTGCCGTTACAGCAATCGCTTCTGCTGCAGGTACGATAAAACATGCCATAATGATGACCTCCCTTAACACTCGAAAAGCAACACAGACTTTTCCTTATGCTTCCATTTTACAAAATTTCAAGATATTTGCAACATCAAAATGTTACTTGTCCGTCCCACTTTTTTTGAGTTTCCGTTCCGGATTGTAAGGAAACGACAAAGGAAAGAAAGGAATACAAAAAATGGATCTGAAAAAAGCGTCCTTCCAGATCCTTCGTCTCTCATTTCCCGTCAAAGCGCACTTTTACAACGGCTTTCTTCACATGGGATGGCTTTCCTTTTTGAGCCTCACAGTTGGGCCGATGGACTTCCCAAGGAAAGAAGATGGCAAAGTCCCCTTTTTGGAGGGTTACAACGTTTTCCCGTTCTGTCTTGCCATAGAAAGAGACATCACTCGTTTTACGCCGATCTTCGGTCATATCGGAAACATGTTCTACATCCGTAAAGCCCAGTGTTTCCGTACCTTCTGCCATGAGCTGGATGTCGATATAGCATTCGTGCTTTTCCGGACGTCGGTCCTCAAAAGGTTCCGTCTCATATTCATTGGTGCTGACAAAGATTTCCTCGCCGTCAATGATAGTCTTTCCAAGGGGCAGTGTTTCAAGATCCAGGTCCCGTACAGCAGCAAGGGCCTTTTGGAGGCGTCCTGTCATAAAGGGAAGGATGCGGTCGATTTCTTTTTGCGTTCCTGTAATCATGTCATTTCTCCTTTCAGTACCCTTTGGGTCACAGCATCATAAAAGGCCTTCGATTTTTTTGTAACAGCGCAGGGCGTTGTTATAAAAAACGTCTTCGTGATGTTCTGCCGGGATCACCGCCTTCATGACATCCAAATAACTCTTGATGTTGATAAGGGGCCAATCGGTCCCATACATGACCTTGTCATAGCGCTCGGCGTAATCAAGCCACATGCGCAGATAAGCAAAATAGGCCTGCTGTTTTTTGAGATATTCCTCCCCACTGGCGCGGCCAACGAGGAGGCCCGAAACATCGATATAGACGTTTTCATTCTTGGCCATGACTTCTACGGCGTCAAGGATCCATGGGCTTCCCACATGGGCAATGATAAAACGTACACGGGGATGGGAAGCTGCAGTCTCATCAAGGGTGAGAGGATGGGCATATTTCAAAAGACCATGGCCGCCAGCCGTCTCCCCCATGTGAAAGCAGACGGGCACATCATACTTTTCGGCAAGGGCGTAAAAAGGTTCGTGACGGGGATCCTTGGCATAGACCCGATTGTAGCCTGTATAAATCTTGATTCCGACACATTGCGGCGTCTTGAGGAACCGTTCCGTCTCCTTAGCCGACGCTTCACAGTTTGCAAGGGTCAGCTGCTCACTCTGGATGCCTACACAGTAGCAGATTTCCTTTCCCTGATTGTAATGAAGCAGATCAAAAGGGCCGGCCAGATCAGGCACTTGAGGTACAATCCCGCCAAACTGGGGCTTACCGCCAGAGGCATTGCCCATGACAATACTCATGACAATGCCATTTTCATGGCAGGCTGCAAGGTAATGGGCTGCCGTATTTTCATGTCCAGCATGATGGGCAACTTCATCAAATCCAGGAAAGCGGGCAAAATGCATATGAGCATCAATGATTTTCACTCGTATCATCTCCTGGGGTGAGATTCCAGAGCCTTTCTTCTGTCCTTATAAAGGGAAGGAGGTTTCTGATGACCGCTTTTTGGTCTTCAAGAAGGGAAAGCGTGGCCTGCGTCAGTCCTTGGTCAAAGCTGACACGGGTACTGCCCATGGTCAGCGTGGAAAGTCCAGGGCCTTCTAGACTCCGTACATGTTGCGAGAGCGTGATATAAAAGGCCCGGCTCTGTCCAAGGCGCTTTATATCGAGGGTCACGATGATAAGGTACGAGGCACCGGCCTTTTGTGCGGCTTTCATAAGCGTGCCTTCCTCAATGCGAAAATTATCCTCTTTTTCGTGCTTTACGTCAAGCACTGTATACCGCGGCAACATCGCCCGATAATCATCGAGGACAAATCGCCCCAGATCGGGCGAAAAACGATCATCAAAGGAATCTTCCGTCGTATAGAGCGCAAGGGCTGACATCGGCTTTTTCCCTTGTTCCTGCGCCAAAGGAACCTTTTGAAGAAGGCCCATTTTGACCGCTTCATCATAGGAATCATAAAAACGCCGCAGGGCAAGGTCAAGATAAAAGGAAACAGGATGCTGATATCCAGAATAGTTCTTCGAAAGGTTAAATTTGACCACCTTTCCAAATTGGGTAAAGTCACCTCCAAAAAAAGTCTGAAGACTGCCCGGTACGGGATCAAGGCTTGTGACTACCCGAATCAGGTCAATTCGCTTCCCATAGACATCGGCAAAAGCTTTATTGCCAACAGCAGGCGCACCAAAAGTAATGACCGGGACCTGAGCTTTAGGAACGCCCTTTTCCACAAGACGTTCCGCAACAAGGCTTGCAACCGCGCCGCCCAGACTGTGACCGGTGAGGTAGAGCCTGCGGTCTGGATGCTGTTTGAGATAAGGGGCAACCATTTCTTCCTTGCCATCGCCATCAAGGTCCATGGGCGTCCGAAGGACCGTTGCGGCATAGCGTTCAAACCCTTCATGGACGCTGGGAACGGTTTTCGGATCGGCCGTTTTGTTTTTCTCGTCAAAGGGGACCAGGGACGCCCTGAAATTGGTCTTCCAATCCGTCTTGGTCTGGCTGCCTCGAAAAGCAAGAATAGTTGGATACGTCCTGCCGTAGGCCTTTTTGCTTACAGCGACAGCAAAATGGACGTCCGTATCATCCGAAGCGGCACGAAAAGGCGAAACGTCCCACCCATAGTCAGAAAAGAGGCTGTGTTCGCTACTGCCTTCACCCATGCTGTACGTGCCGGCGCACATAAGGGCCGTACCGGCAATCTTAAGGTTTTCCTTGACGATCTTTTCTTGGCTGACCTTTTCCTGTGCTGAAACCGCTGCGGCAGGAACGCTTTTAGATTCAGCAGTGCGCTCGGGGGATGCTGCGCCTGCTGAAAATGGAAGAAACAGGGATCCCATAAGGACCCCTGCTGTAAGCGCACGTGTAAGCGTTTTTTCAGTGAAGCGGATGCTGCGCATTGATTTCCCTGATTTCTTCCGGTGTAAAGCGAGCCGTTACATTTCCATCAAGGAGGTCCCCCACCTCTCCGACTTGAAAATAAAGGGTAATGCCGCCATTTTGGTTAAAGACATAATCTTCGGGTACACGGGTAGGCATTTTCTTTGGCGTTATGCGAATATAACCATCGCGATAGAAGCTAGTAGCTGCCTTTTTCACGAGGTCATCCACTGTCATCCGGCAGACCTTTTCCAGTGGAATGCGCTGCCCTGTCTTTAAATCGTAGTTGATGGCATGGACCGTTGTCGTATTGGTCTTCCCATCATTGCGCAGATCATAGAGCACTACACTGGCAATATCTTTATCTTCGTAGGCCGTTTCAAACCAGGTCCGCCCGCTCAAAAATTTTCGATACATATAATCGTAGCGGAAATCATCCATATAGACGCGGAGGTCACTGTTGATGGCCTTTGTTGCAGCCTTATTGTCGGCCTTGATATAGGGCCAGCTCATATCAATATTGGCAATGGCCGCTGATTTTGTCTCCACTTCCGCAGATACAGGAATCGCCGCTGCAGAAAGGGAGGCACAAAGGGCAAGAGTCAAAGCCAGGATTTTTTTCTTCATAGGAATAGGCTCCTTTCAAAATAAATCAATCAGAAGATCCTTTTCGGATATCTGTCACAAGAACCGTTCTATCATCGATACGGAAGTGCACATCAAAGCCAGCAAAACTCATCCCGTAGATTCGCTGGGCATCATGCTGATAATGAGGGCGCGGATCTTGAGCAAGGACCTTTTTGAGGGCCTGCCGCTGGGTAGGCGTAAAAGGAGCAAGAAGGGCCTCATCGCACTTCACGCAAAGTTCGGCATCAGGTCCTGTGGCAAAGCCGCTCCGTGCCTGAGGACGAGCATCGGCGTAAGGGATATAGGGCTTGATATCATAGATAGGCGTGCCGCTCATCAGATCAGCTCCCCGTACAACGAGAAGGAGTCCCTTGACTCCGCCGTCCTTGATTTCTACAAGTTCTACAAGAGAGAGTCCCAAGGGATTGGGCCGAAAAGGCGCGCGGGTGGCAAAAACGCCGAGCCGTTCATTGCCGCCAAGGCGGGGCGGACGCACCGTCGGGGACCAAGTATGGTTCTTTGAAAAACCCCAGATCAGCCACAGATGGGAAAAGCCTTCCATACCGCAGAACGCTTCCCGCATCCGATACGGCGGTGTAAAGACAAGGGTGCCTTCAATTTCCGGCACCAGCCCGCTCTGCCGAGGCAGGCCAAACTTCTCCGTCAAAGGGCCTTCATAATAGGCAACGGGGGAAAGGGTCAGCTGGTCTTCCATAACTTATTCCTTGACCGCCGGAATCTGCGTTTTATTCAGGTCGTTGTCAACATAGAACCGCGTTCCTGTTGCCGTCAGTTCCGCCGCAAGCCCCTTGGTCGTCATTTGATACATCCACATTCCCGGTGCTACCTGGAAGGACCCTTCAAGGCTGTCACCATGGACATCATCCGTGGCAGCTGCCGCAGCCTGTCCGCCAAATGTCCAGCCTTTGGTGATGAAGCTGGTAAAAGCATCGATCGTATCAAAGACAAAGATTGTATTGGTCTGGCGGACACCTAGGCCAAGGCCCAATTTTCCTTGGGCCATCTTCATGAAGACTTCCGTACCATTACTGTTATTGACAGCCCGGCCTCTTCCGTGACCGCCGCCAATGAAACCGGCCGTGTAGCTTGTATCGACAAAGACAGCGTAGCCGTAGGCATGCTCAATGGCCCGTTTCGATTTCGGTTTCTTTTCGTAAAGAAGCTTTAGGGCTTGGTATGTTTTGGTGCGAAGTTCCTGGCGCTCAGCCTCTTTTTTATCGGCTTTGGTCGGTGCAGCCGCAAGGGCGGGCACGGTCACAAGGAGAAGGGCAAGAAGGAAGACAGCTAGCTTTTGCAGACGTTTCATGGATGGGCCTCCAATCTAGAACAGGAAGGAAGAGACAAGACTCCTTATTTTGCCGTCATGACGGCCGGTTCCGGCGTCACGGCGCCGCCACCTGTAAGCGTAAAGGTCTTGCCCTCAAGCCAGTGATTCAAGGGATCTGCCGAATCATAGAAAATGCAGTATCCGTTCCCCGTGATGTTCTTCAGCGTCGTATCACCGTCGATGAGGACGTTTACATGGGCGTCTCCGGAAAGGCTCCATGTTGATTTTCCGTCAAGGCCAACCTTGACGGATTTGGCCGTTTTCTTTTCATTGATGCTCCCATACCAATGACTTTCGTTTTGAAGGGTCATGGTGACGGAGCTTAAGTCGTCAACCGTAATATCACCGCTCATCGGCTGGTTATTGCCGATGAATTCAAGGACAGCCCCATTTTGACCTTCTTTGCCCCAGTGGCTGGCCCCAACACGGATGAGCTCTTTACCTTCATACTGAAAGCCTGTCATTTCTGCATAGATGCGGGCATTGGTGTTCGTCACAAAGAACATGGGGCCTGCCCCAACGTGACGCAGGGAGGCATGTTTGGCCGAAAAACGGGTCACATGGTCAGCATCGGGGACTTTACTGAGTTGACGGTAAAGGAGGATGCCTTCTGTACCACCGCCAGTAAAGTCCGCATACTCAAGATGGGCTACGTTGGAACCTTCAACGACAACAAGACTGGAAGCTCCAGCCCCGCCGCGCACTTCGGAAACAGCAATATCACCGCCGGAATAAATGATGGGGCTTTCAACCCCCGTCGTCGAAAGGGTACTCTGGGTCACGGTCACGGTCGATTTGCCGCCCCCCGCGGAAAGTGCCGCTGAATAAGCACCGGTCGTACCGATATTGACATTATTGGCTTCTGCCTTGCCTTCTTTTTGAACGGCAAGACCAGGAGACCAAAGTCCCGACGTGCGTACATTGGTGTTATGGAGTTTCACGGAAGCTTCCGGTCCAGCAGCAAACACCGCAGCCGCTCCATCAGCCTGACTGTTAAGGACACAGCCTTCCAAAAGGGCCGTACTGTTATGTGAAAGGACAAGCGCATTTTGGCCGTTCAGGCGGCTTCCCTTGATGCTCGTCGTATGCCCCAGCTTACTGATATTGCTGTGGGTTACCGTGATGTTGGCCCCATTTTGGAAGTACAAGGCATTTTGATCCTGCTGAGAAGCTGCATAGCCATCCCCAAGACTTAGCGTTTCCCCTGAAACCGTCTTTACGGCCTTAAAGAGACTGGGATCGAGGACTTCCCCATTTTCATCGAAGGGAATGACAGGCAGTGAAGGCACAGCCTGCTGTGTCTGGGTTGCTGCAGGTTCCGTTTGGGCAGCCACGGCAGGGACTGTTTCTGCAAAGACCGTACCGGTCGTTCCCAAAGACAGAAGAACGGCAAGAACCAATGAATGATGTATCCGCATAGAAAGACTCTCCTTTTGTACAAGACAATAGATTCTATCTTTATAGTATACCTTTTTCACGGGGTAATCTCAAATAAGGGTTGTGAAAAAATTGCGAAAGGAATAAGAAAAAGGGCAAAAATAGGTAAAAATTCCAATAGAAGGGACCTTTCCCAACAAAAAAGTCCCAATCAACCAGAAAGGTTCATTGGGATGAGGAGAGGTAAAGCAACGAGTTTTCCTATCAGACGATCGGACTTCCTTTGTTTTCGAGCATTTTTAGAAGGGCTCTGCGATCAACCTTTCCAGCTGCAGTAAGAGGCAGTTCAGAGCAGATGATGAGATGACGGGGCATTTCCTGGATCATGAGCCTGGTCTTAAGGTCCATCCGGATGGCCGACTGGTTCTTTTCTTCTTTAAGGACAAGAAAAGCGGCCATGGTTTCATCCCGCTTTCTATCGGCTACAGAAAGGACAATGGCATCCGACACATAAGGCAATGACAAGAGCGCGTTTTCCACTTTGCTGCAGCTGATGGTCAGACCGCCGATGCTTACCACATCCCCCTTTCGGCCTAAAAAGATTAGATAGCCTGCTTCATCAAAAAAGCCTTCATCCCCCAAGGTACAAGGCTGGGAAAGGCCCGCTACATGATACGGAGTATCAATATAGATCAGGCCATCCCGAATGTCGACGCTGACCCCTTTCACAGGACGCCCAACGCTCATAGGATGCTGGAGCAGTTCTTTGTAGGTAAGGTACGTAACATAATTGAGTTCCGTGGCTCCGTAATAAAGATAGATCTCACTATGGGGAAAAGCCCGCTTCAAGGCCTTTGCTGTATCGCGGTCAAGGAGTTGGGATCCCGCCATAACAGTAGTGACAGAAAGAAAAGGGTGCCTGATGATCCGCAAAAAGAGTTTTAGTTTAACAGGAACAAGGTAAAGATAGGTGACGCCTTCCCGATAAAGAAGGGTTTCCCATCTTTTGGGATAAAGCCCCTCTCCCATGACAAGCGAAGCCCCCGCATAAAGCACACTGGCAAAGACGCTGAGATTTCCCGTAAAGCTCATGCTTCCTTCCGTAAAGGCAACGGAATCCCTCTTGAGGCCAAAAATGCGACACTGCTCAGGAAAGAAATCAGCCCAGCTTTCATAAGTCCGAAAAAGAAGCTTGGGCAGGTCAGTTGAGCCGGAACTGAGGACGCCCATAATGGCCCCTTGGGGCACCATGCTCCCCGATTGCCCCACTCGGAACTGCCCATCATCAATATAGGCAATGCCCCGCTTTTTGGACAGTGTTTCCGCTAGAAGAGGCGTCAGGTCCGGATGACCTAAAATAGGCACAAACCCTGCTTTTTGGGCACCTAAAAAAGCAGTGAGCTGGGCCACCGGGTCTTTCCGGACAATAAGAAGCGTCCCTTTGGGGCAGGAAAGGGACTGGAGACGCGCTGCGTAGGAAAGAGCCGCATCACACACGGCCTCATAGGTCAAGCGTTTCGTTTCCGTCACCAGAAACACCTTTTGCGGCAGTTTTCCTGCCTGCGTCAGCAATAGATCCATATAATTCATCATGACACCCGTTCCAATAAAAGACCGCTGCCCGTTCCACCGGCCCCAGCCACAGCAATAAGGCCAAAGCGTCCCTTTTTCCGCGTGAGATGGGCCAAAGCATGAAGGGTCAGGATAGCCCCGCTTGCGCCGTAAGGATGCCCATAGGAAAGCGCCCCTCCTAGAGGCAGATAGGCATCCAAGGCTTCCGGATGCTGCCGGGCAAACAGAGCACTGATCACCGCGAAGGCTTCATTATATTCAATGCTGTCCATGTCAGAAAAATGAAGTCCAGCCTGCTGCAAGAGCTTTTCTCCGACCTTTAGGGTCCCCAAAGGACTTAACCGTGGATCAACACCAACGTCGGCAGCGCCTATGATCCGTGCCAGCGGTTTTACGTGGGGTCCAAGGTCCGCCACTTTCCTTTGCGACGCAAGGACGACAAAGGCCGCCCCATCATGAGTGAGGCAGCTCGTTGCCGCGGTCAAGGTCGGGACGATTTTCCGAATCGGTGCCGCATCCCCCAGAAGGTTCCTCGTTTCTTCTTCCGTAAAGAGTGTCGGCATGCGGCGTGCCAGTTTTTGGGAAAAGTGAGGCCGGATGCCTTCATCTTCACAAACACCGAATAAGGGGGCGATAAAAGGGGCTACAACAGGTCTAGCCGCAGCCGCTCGAGCATGGCTCCTCACGGCCCAAGGATCAAGTTCCTCCCGCGTTACGTCAAAGAGCTGAGCCGTCCGTTCCGCGCCTTCGAGCATGGCTCGGGGACTTATCGTATCCGGGGAAAACTGGGCCACCATGAAGCCTTTTTCATGATAGCGAGGATCCTTGGGGGCATACTGTCGAAGAGGCTGAAGGCTGGTCGATTCCAGGCCGCCGCAGATGATCAGGTCCGAAAGACCGCTCCGAATCTTGGCATACCCCATAACAATCGCCGCTGCGGCAGACGCACACTGCATATCAAGGGTCAGGGCAGGCACTTTTTCATCAAGTCCTGCCATAAGGGCCGTAAGACGCATGAGGTTTCCCCCACTCCCAACGGCATTGCCCCCCATCACTTCGTCTGCTTTTCTTGCCTCAGGCAGCTTAGCAAAAATCGCCCGGAAGAGGGCAGCCCCCAATTCTTCCGGACGAATCGCTTGAAAAACACCGCCAGTAAGGCCAATGGGACTTCTAAGTCCCCCTAACAGATAGACCGCCTCCTCCATCAGGCACCTACGCGGAATTTACTGACCCTAACGGCCATCATGGCAGCAATGACAACTTTGACAACATCTCCAAAAAGGAAAGGAATGACGGCCGTCAAAAGGGTAGCCCAAACACTGACGCGGTTTACGGCATACATACTGATGCAGCCGCCAATATAGATGATGGGCATGCCGACAAAGATTCCCGTCATGATGAGTTTCTTGAAATCATGGCTCTTGCCGCGTACAGCACTCATCACCATAGCCGCCACCAAAAATCCAATATTGAAACCGCCCGTTGGTCCAATGATCTTGGCAATCCCGCTCGTCCCGCCAACAAAGACAGGAACTCCGACAATTCCCAATAAAAGATAGATCAAGAGCGTCAGTCCCGCTTCCTTGGGGGTCATGACAAAAGCAACGAAATTAACCATGATGGTGAGTGCCGTCACCATGGCCGGAGTAAAAGGCAGCGGAAAAGAAATGTACGCCGAAGCCGCTAACAGCGCGACACAGACACCCGTCAAGGTCATCTTCCGGACGGACGATTGAGCGGACAAAGTCCCGCGAGCTTGATGCATAGAGTTTTCGGTCATGGCAAGGTTCCTCCTCAAGATAAATAGGCTCCCCAACGTAAAGGGGTGACGAAAATGTCATGGATAAAAAGTCCGGATCGTTCCCATAGGCAGCAAGGTCCTTTAGGAGCAAGAGCCCCTGAACAACGGGACGCTCCGCTAAATGGATGGGATTCATGTCCCCTGTTTCCTTGGCAAACTGAATGACCGACTCACGGGAATAGGTCTTCCACAGAGTCCCCATTGGAAAAGGATCCTGTTTGGGTATTGCAGGAACGATATTGGGAGAAAAGAAAATCCAAGCTTCCAAAAGACCCACAAGGATTCCTGCCTTGTTCGTTGCTTCCACGCGCAGGCATTCCACGCTTTTTTTCTGCCACTGACGGTGGCAGGAAAACGTGCAGGAAGCATCCTCCTCGCCCCAAAAAGCAATGCTTACTCGCCCAATATAGCTGTGGTCATAGCGTTTTCCTTGGAACGCCCCCAAGGCTTTGATAAAATCCAGTACTCGTTTCATACGCTGTTATCCTACTCTTTTTTTCTTTTTCGTTCAACTATATTTTATATAGGTTAACGAAACTTTGCAAAGAAAAGGCCTTCCTTGGGGAAGGCCTCCGTTTCGCCTCATGGGGCGATTCCTCAGTTCATCGGAAGATCAATGATTCCGCTTGAATAAGGAGCAATTTCGTATTGTCCAAAAACAAAATGGATGGTTCCCTTTTCATCTAGGTAATAATTTTTAGGAAGTGCCGTGAGGCCCTTAAAATCGTAATAAAAAGCATGCGCCTTTCCATAGGACGACGCGAAGAGGCGGCGATTGATTTCCTTTAACGTATAAGCTTTCTTTCCTTCCGCCGCAAGCACTTCCTGCCAAGAAACAGGCCGGCCCGTCTCTATGGAAAAAGTCACACCCAATTCCCAGCTCGTTGGATGAGCCGCCCGTTCAAAGTAATCATAGCCATATTCCCGGAAGGAAAGAAACTGATCGCCATGATAGGAAAGCAGATAATTGACATGACTTGTCAGTTTCGCATCAGGGAGCGTCGCTTTTTCATAATTTTTCATCGATGACTTGGCCCGTTTCCGAAAATAACGGTTCATGCGCCGGGCCTCATCCCCATGACCTGCCAAATGAATCTTTGGATAGTGGATGGCAAGGGACTCTTTTTCAATGATCTGATCCCATATTGCAAGACCATTCTGGGCATAGACCACTTGATTATGCACGGTCCCTTCAAGTTTTTGCTCAACCGTCAGATGAGCGGCTTGGACAAGGTCGATTCCCTTCGCCTCTGCAGCAGCTAAAAACGGCATACCAAGGGCTGCTGAAATGAAAAGTGCTGTCATAAGTTTTTTCATGGCAATCCATCCTTTCACAATCAGTTCAATTCATAACGAACACGAATCACGGTTTCTCCTGCTATGGGACGGCCGGCTGCATCAAGGGCAGGGTCAAAATGCCAAGTGTAGGCTGAATCAAGGGCGGCTTGATCCAGTCGTTCGTAACCGCTTGAAGCAGTCACCCAAGCACTTGTTACGCTGCCCTCTTCACTGACGGCAACACCAACATCGACACTCCCTGTTTCACCGGCTCGACGGGCACTTTGGGGATAGATCTTGCGGTAGCTCGTCAGCGTTGCCCCCCGCGAAGCATCATTGCCTTCCCCGGAAGCGCCGCCACGGCCGTCACCGTTGCCATCACCGCTGCCTACGCCGATTCCCGTTCCGCTTCCAGTACCGGCCCCTGATTCCATGGGTGCCTTTTTTCCACCAGCGGACCCATTCCCTGTGTAGGATGCCATGGAGGCTTTCCGCGGTTTATCAGGCGACGCATCATCCTTCACAGGGTCTTCTTCCAGCATAGAAGCGGTAAGGGAGGAAAGCGAATGTTCCAAAGCCTCTTTGCTGCCGCCTGCAGAAGAATCGTGACCTTCTGTCCCACGGCCCGGCTCCATAAGCTTTACGCCTATAAGAAGACGTGGTTTTTGGATCGTACGCCGGCCGGCCATCAATCCTACGGCAAAAAGAAGAATAAGATGAAGGACAAGGGACAGCAGCAAAGGCCCTTTTAAGGGCAAACGCTTCATGATGCCTTACCGCCTTCTACAGCAAGGGAAAAATCTGTGACGCGGGCGCGGCGCAGGATTTCAAGGGTTCCCATAACCCGGCCATAAGGCACGGTTTCATCTGCTTCCACGATGACAGGAGTCGCTTTAGGAAGCTGCTGCGCAGCCTCTTCAAGTTCCTTCGGTGAAAGTGCCTTTCCATCCAGATGGAGGGTTCCTTTTTTATCAATCGTAACCGTTACTGCTTTCTGCTCAACAAGGGGGGCCTCTCCTTTGGGAAGATTAACAGGGAGAGCATGGGTCTGGGTAAGGTACATCGTCGCCACAATGAAGACCACAAGGAGCAGAAACACAAGGTCAATCATAGGACTTAGCTGGATGATTGGCTCCTTTTCCGAGTCATCAGTCAGACGGATCATGACTGGTCTCCTTTCTTTTGGCGCACGATGGCTTCGCTGAAAGTACTGGCAATCATTTCCATATCAAGGGCAATGCGGTGGACCCGTTCCTCAAAATAGGCATGGCAGCAAAGAGTCACGATGGCAATGGCAAGACCAAAGACCGTGGTAATGAGGGCCTCCCCAATGCCGCTTGTCACGGCAAAGGGATTTTCCCAGCGGGAACCTAGGTTTCCAAATGAAGCCATCATTCCCGTAATGGTCCCAAGGAGTCCCAAAAGAGGCGCCAAGGTAATGATGACGGATAGATAGGAAAGGCCTTCCTTATAACGGTCAAGAACCTGTTTGCTTTCGCTCATGATAAAGGCTTCTTGGGCGCGAATTTCTTCCGGTGCATCAAGGAGCCGCACGGCAAGATGAGCCTCCCCACCCTTGGTCGCTTGGGCGACACGATCAGCTTCCTGCCAGTCATTGCGGCGCAAAGCCTTGCAAAAAGTACGGGCAAAGCTGCGGTCCGTATCGGCCCGATGAAAAAAAGCAAAGCGATCTAATATGAGTGCCAATGAGGCCATAGAACATAGGAGCAGGGGCCACATGACAGGACCGCCCCGCAAAAACCATTCAACGCCTTGTTTGATACCAATCATTCCCAAATTCCTTCTTCCTTAGTAGGATGATTTCCTTTATCTTCTGTAATAATGAACCCTTCGCTGCGTTCTACCTGAAGGGGAACGCCATAGGCCCTTGAAAGTACGCCCGCAGCAAGGACCTCGGCAGGACGCCCGGCTGCGATGGCTCCCGTTTTTCCAAGCAGGACCAATTGATTTCCATAACGTGCGGCAAGGGACAGATCATGAAGGGCCATGACGACGCAGGCCCCTTTCCGGGAAAGTCCCTGAAAGGTATGCATGACCCGTTCTTCTTCAACAGGATCAAGTTCTGCCGTTGGCTCGTCAAGCAGGTAAGTCTCCCCACCCGCAAAAAGAGAGCGGGCCAGAAGGACGCGCTGCCGCTCTCCACCGGATAGTTCTGTCACCGGCCGATCAAAAAGGGCAGCTGCCCCGACCTGTTTGAGGGCCTCACGAGCCCTACGCTGTTCCGATTCACCCAGCGTTTCCCAAAGCCCATGACGGGCATAGGCACCAAAAAGGACGATTTCCCCGGCCGTATAAGGAAGGGACAGGTTCCGGTCTTGGGGAAGATAGGTCACGCGCTGGGAAAAAAGACGCCGTGAATAACGTTCATAATCCTTTCCGTCAAGATGGCGCATTCCGCGGTTGATCGGCAAAAGGCCTGCCATAACCCGCAGCAGCGTACTTTTTCCCGCCCCATTGGGGCCAATGAGGACGACAAAAATGCCCCGTTCCAACCGAAGGGAAAAGTTCTTGATTATAGGCCGATTCCTGTAGCCTGCCGTCACATCGATAAGGTCGATCATGGTTCATATCCTTTCAGGAGTTCTTCCGGTTCGTCAGGAAAAAGAATCTTGCCATAGGCGTGATTGCTCATTTTCTTGATGCCGTAAACCGCCATAGGCGATGCATCATAGACGTAACGATCGGCCAGTCGTTCCATCCGTACAGAGTCCCTCAAGGATGCGTAAAAGGGATCAGCGAAAAAGCCTTGCAAAAAATGCTCATAGTCCTCATATTCAGACGGATAGGGGTCAGAGACGAGAAAAAAGTCAGGCCGCGCTGCAAGGATAGCTTCCTTCGATAAAGGCATCCCGTTTTTCAATCCTCCCTTACTAAGACCGTTAACCCAGCCGCCGCGAGCGGCCAATTCATCGTAAAGGGACCCTGCCCCACCGTACTGGCTCATGAGAGAAAGGAGGATGCCCACCGGTTTGCGGCCTTTTTGGCTTGCAGTAACCTCTTCAATCTCGTCCAGTTCGCGCTCCATTCTGGCAATGACCTTACGGCCCACGATTTCCTGCCGCGTCAAAAGGGCAAGGAGGCGCACATTATCCTCAATCTGGGCGACCGTAACAGGTCCGTGGCAGAAAAAAACAGGAATCCCCATTTCTTCTACTTTTTTTACAAGCAGAGGGTCTGACCAGTCTGACACGACAAAGACATCAGGCTGTAAGGCAGCAATGCGTTCCGGCGTATACTCCCGCACCTTTGTGAGCGTTTCTGTTTCCTTGGCAATAAAGGAAAGACCGGGCTCGCCGTCAAGATAATAGGCCCCTGCAAGATGGCTTTTAGGAACAACCGTAAGGAGCGTCTCGTCAAGGTGCAGGGAGTCTGTCAGGATGCGCCGCGGCTCGTGGGAAAGGGAAACGGTCTTTCCCCGGGCATCCACCGCCGAATAAGCGCCTTCTGTAGTGCTTTTGCCGCAGCTCGTCAGCAGCAAGAGAAAAAGGAAGAGGACGCACAATAAAAGCGCAGGCTTTCTTTTCATGAGACGCCTCCTTTCATGGTAAGCAATAAAGGAACCGCCCGTAAGCGGTTCCCTTATTATATCATGGTTGGCCCTTCCTGTAAGGAGGATTTGGCCTATTTTAGAACTTATATTCTGCCCCAACGATGACGCGGCGGCCCGGCATAGGATAGCGGTCCTGACCGTTTAGGGCACCGCCCATTTCCGCATAGGCAGCATTATTGAGGTTATAGATCGTGGCAAAGCCCGTCCAGTGCTTATCAAAGGTATAGCGGGCATTGAGGTCCAGCGTAAGATAGCGATTTTCCCCATAGCGCTGTCCAGATAGGCCATTTGCTGCACGGCCCACAAGGTTCACGTTCCACGCATCATCATGGTAGCGGGCACCGAACTGATAATAGTTGGGCGCATAGTTAAGGTCGCGGACATAGCCGTCGCCGCTTTCATCCTTACGGACCTTCACATACGTATAGGATGCATTGAGGTCCCAATGGTCATTCAGTTTATGCGTTGCCGAAACTTCAAAGCCTTGTTTCTTTTCGCGTCTTACATTGAGTGTATGATAGGCCATATAGTCATCTGTGACCCAGCGAATCGCATCATGGAGATTGCTGTAGAAGGCGCTCACATGCCAATCCGTTGACGGAGAGGATTTGAAGTCCCAGCCCAAGGTATAGACATTGCCCGTTTCCGGCCTAAGGTTAGGATTGGCAAAATAACCAGCGCCATTGCCCCAAGAAGACCAGTAATAGAGGTCATCCATATTCGGGACCTTGAAGACCTGATTCCACGCGAAATAGGCATGGCTATCTTCATCAAACTTCTTATTGATAGCAGCGCTTCCTGTTGTGCGGCTTGCCAGATTGTGATAGTTGTCATAGCGAAGGCCCGTATTGAGCTGCCACGTCGGTGCCAATTCCCATTGATCTTGGAGATAAAGGGAACGATTTTCATAGCTTTTTTTCTCGTCATAAAAGTCCGTATTGTTGACGCTGGCATGACGGAACTCGGCCCCAGCAAGGAGACGGTTCGTATCGGAAAGGGCCACGTTCTGCTGTCCTTCTACGGCCCAGTCCATTTCGTACATATGACCGTAGTTATAATAGTGGTTGTAGTTCCGGTAAGCCCGCAGGAAACCGCTGTTTTTTTCATTGCGGTTCCAGTCATACATAAGGCTTACGTTATTGGTCTTTTTCGTCACAAAAGAGGAACTGTAATAATCTACAACAGAATAGGGGCTGAACCCATCGAGATCGGAATAATCATAGGTAAAAGTGAGGCCATCCTGGTCAGTGAAGTCCTGGGTCAGTTTGAGGGACATGCTGTCCTGCGTGTAGTTGGACTGACCGGGCCATTTCTTGGTATCGCCGTTCGTGTCCTTATATTTGAGGTAGGAGACTTTTTCCCTATTTCCTGCCACAACAAGACCGGTCTTTCCTTCCTTACCGCCTACATCAAAGCCCCACTGCTGGTTGCCCCAGGAGCCGTAGCCCACATGGACCTTGCCCGAAACCTTTTCCGGGGATTTGGTGATGATATTGATGACACCGCCCACGGCGTCAGCCCCATATACGGTGGAAGCACCGCCCTTGACGATTTCAATATGATCGATCAGATCCACAGGCGGCAGCGTATTGGCATCAAAGGTCTCCCGCGTCGACGTATTCCCCATACTGGTATTGACGCGGCGGCCATCCACGAGGAAAAGGACCCGTTCTTCCCCATTAAGATATACATTCGCTCCATTGGTGCCAAGACCGTTTCGTACAACCCGTACGCCCGGTACGTTTTCAAGGGCGTCGGCAACGGAACGGCTGTTCCAGTTCGTCAGGTCTTCACTGGAAACAAGGCTCACATTGGCCGGTGTATCAACCTTCTTATTTTCCATCCGGTTTGCCGTAATGACAATTTCCTGCACGTTCCCATCAGCAGTTTCAGCTGCCCATACTGGCAGGGCACGCCCCATAATAAGCATCCCCAGGACACCTAGGGCCACTTGATGCTTCCCAAAAATCAAAATAAACAGCCTCCTCCAAGTTTCTTTTTTGAATTCCTATTTTACTAAAACCTAACAGAAAATACAATCGATGGTATATCGATAGATCTCCTTACCCTTCTAAAAGAACCCACCACCTAGTATACCAAGGGCATCCCACGTTTAAAAATACAATAAAAGATAATGAATCCATAACTTTAAGATATAGCAAAAAAGACTGCAAAGAAAGTTCTTATCTCTCTGCAGTCTCTTCCGGGTAGGATACGTGAACCAGGGACAATCCACAGGCAGGCGCCGCCACGCCGGCTTTTTTCCGGTCCTTGGCCGCCATGACAGCCGCAAAGTCAGCGACGGTCCACTCCCCCGTCCCCACTTTCACAAGGCATCCGACGATGTTCCGCACCATTCGGTAGAGGAAGCCATCACCCCGAATCGTAAAGGTGAAGCGTTCCTTTTCCTGCGTCCAATAGGCCTCATAAAGGGTCCTTACAGGCGACGTCTTTTCGCTGCCTTGGTTCTTAAAGGAAGAAAAATCATGGGTCCCCACTAGAAGGGCAGCCGCCTCATTCATGGCAGCAAGCGTCAGGGACGACCGCACTTCCCAAGCATAGCGCCGCGCGCAGGGATCCGGCAGAGGCGCATAAAGGACGGTATAGCGATACGTCTTATCAAGAGCGTCAAAACGGGCATGGAAGCCGTCAGGCTTTATAAAGGCTTCACGAATGGCGATATCAGGCGGCAGGAGATGCTGCAGGGCACGCCGATAATTCTCCGGAGGAATGGGTGACGACGTTTCAAAGGAAATGACCTGGCCCAAGGCATGGACCCCCGCGTCCGTACGGCCTGCGGCCTTGATGGAAATGTCCTCATGAAGGGCCGTGGAAAGCGCCTTTTCAAGGACTTGCTGGACACCGACACCATAGTCCTTTTGGCGCTGGAACCCTTGGTAATTGGTGCCATCGTAGGCAACCACAGCCATGATGGTCTTTTTCATGCGCTCATCCCCCAGCGCAGGTACACAAGAACGATAAAGAGAATCAGCATGACGGCAAGGGCAGCGCCATCCCGTTTCCCGTAAACAAGTTCATGCATCCGGGTCCGTCCCTCCCCACCATGGTAGCAGCGCGCTTCCATGGCAAGGGCGAGCTCATCGGCCCGTCGGAAAGAGGAAATGAAAAGAGGAATCAGGATCGGCAGCAGATTCTTTGCTCGCTGAACGAGATTGCCTGATGAAAAAACAGCGCCGCGGGACATCTGCGCTTTCATGATGCGGTCCGTTTCCTCTAGAAGGGTCGGAATGAAGCGCAGGGCAATAGTCATCATCATGGCAAGTTCATGGGCGGGCACGCCAATGCGGCGGAAAGGCCGCAGCAGGCTTTCAATACCGTCCGTAAGGACAATAGGCGATGTCGTAAAGGTCATGAGGCTCGAGACAAGAAGGAGCAGGACCAGACGAAGAGACATCTTGACGCCCATGATGATGCCTTCCTTAGTGAGACTCAAGAACTTCCAGTGCCAGAGCACTTCACCAGGATCGGTAAAAAAGTGGATCAAGAGGGTTAAAAGAATGATGACCCAGAGGGGTTTGATGGATTTCAGCAGAAGACCGGGCGGCAGTTTAGCAAGACCCGCGGCAAGGACCAAAAAGGCAATTAAGAGCCCATATCCTAGCGGATCGGATGCCAAAAAGACCATGACCATATAAAACAGGACGCCCAGGATCTTGGTCCTCGGGTCAAGGTGATGGATGGGCGACGACCCGGGATAGTACTGTCCCAACGTAATTTCTGTCAGCATACCTTCCACCCCTTTGCTTTTTGAATGGCCCTGATGAGCTCTTTTTTCGTAAGCGGGGTTCCCTCAAGGGGAAGGCCATTCTCACGGAGCTCCTGGGCAAGCTTGACGCTTTCCGGCACATCCATGGAAAGTCTCTGGAGGGTCTTTCCTTCCGTTGTAAAGATATCGCGGCTGGGCCCGTCCAAATGAAGTTTGCCGCCGCTCATGACAAGGATGCGGCTGGCGTACTGGGCCGCTTCCTCCATGGAATGGGTAATGAGAATGACACCCATTTGGCGCTTTTCGAAGATTTTCATCAGCTGGGAGAAAATGTTGTCCCGGCTCACAGGATCAAGACCGGCACTGGGCTCATCCATGATCAGGTAATCCGGTTCCATGGCAACGACGCCAGCAATCGCGACGCGGCGCATCTGTCCGCCTGAAAGCTGAAAGGGAGAACGCTGAGAAAACGTATCAAAATCTAGGTCAACAAAGGCCATGGCGCGCCGCACAGACGCTTCCACCTCATCTTCACTTTTTTTCTGGTTGCGGGGCCCAAAGGCAATATCTTCATAGATGGTTTCGGCAAAGAGCTGATGTTCCGGATACTGGAAAACCATGCCGACCTTGCCGCGGGCTGCTTTTGCCGCGGCATCCTTTCCTGCAAGGTCCACCCCATCGACGCGGACCTCGCCCGTATCGGGGTGAAGAAGGCCGTTCAAATGCTCTGCCAAGGTTGACTTGCCGCTTCCCGTATGACCAATAAGAGCCACGAATTCGCCCTTATCCACCGTAAAGGACACATCATCGAGGGCCTTGTTCTCAAGAGCCGTATGGGCCATATAGGTATAGGAAATATGATCTACTTCGATGGACATAATGCTTCACACAGCTCCTTATGGGTCAGGATTTTCGGCAAGTCGCGGCCGCCTTTTTTAAGAGCCGATGCCACTTCCGCCGCAAGGGGACATTCAAGGCCCAAGGCACGGATCCGGTCTACCTGGGTAAAGACTTCCTTCGGTGACCCCATAAGCTCAATATGTCCGTCCTTCATGGCAATGACGCGGTCCGCCAAAATGGCTTCTTCCATCTTGTGCGTAATATAGACAATGGTAATGCCTTTGTCCTTATTAAGACGAAGCACCGTATCGACAATATCCTTGCGTCCTTTCGGATCGAGCATGGCTGTTGGCTCGTCAAAGACAATGCATTTGGGTTCAAGAGCGACAACGCCGGCAATCGCGATGCGCTGTTTTTGTCCGCCCGACAAGCGATGCGGTGCGTGCTTAGCGTAAGAAAGCATGCCCACATCAGTAAGAGCCTTTTCCACTCGAGGCCGGATTTCTGGTCCTGGCACGCCAATGTTTTCAAGGCCAAAGGCCACATCTTCTTCGACGACAGCTGCAACAATCTGGTTATCAGGATTCTGGAAAACCATTCCTACGGTCTGACGTACCTGCCAAAGGTTTTCCTCAACAGACGTATCAAGGCCGCCTACCAAACAGGTTCCCTTCGTCGGCGTCAAAAGGGCATTGAAATGACGAGCCAACGTTGACTTACCGCTCCCATTGGTGCCAATGATGGCTACAAACTCACCAGGCATGATAGATAAACTGATGCCATCCAGAGCTATCATTTCTTCATTTTGCCCATCCACATACGTATGAGTGAGCGCTCTTGTTTCGATAATTGGGTCCATAGTAACCTCCATGACTTACCATTATATTATTGTTACCCGAGCTGGGTCAATGGAAGAGGACAAGTTTCATTTACAGGTCTCGATTTTCCTATGGTGTTCTTCATCAAATGGATCTTCGTTTAAACCTGCGAGGTCGTAGACAAATAGATATTGAAAAAAACATCAAATTCCCCAAAATATAAGGTAACCAAGCCAAAATAAAGGAGAATTGAGCAATCCTCTATCCAATAGATTATTCAAGCAGACCTGTTTTGCCAAGACCCCGATTACCTTGTCTGGCATCCGAAGATCCTTTAGCCGATTCCACAGAATGGATAGTCACCAGCCAGAAACGCCATACCGATTTCCTCTGTCCTCACTGCGGAGAGCTGATGCCTTTGTATGGCAAGTACCGAACCCGCCTAAGGACGGTGCCTATGCAGCCGAATGCCAGGCGCACTGGCCTTTTCGAGGAGCATCGCTTCCGGTGCTCTTGTTGTCAGGAATGGGTTCATCCTTTTTCATGTTTTTCTCTCCTTTTCGGGCATAAGAAAAGCCCTCTGCTCACGGCAAAGGGCTCCGTCACGCTAACATAAAAAAAACACAACCACAAAATTCTGAAGAATTTGTGTGGCGTTCATAACCTTATTCGCTGCATTTGAAAGCATTTCTGTATAAGCATCCGGCAAATCCTCAATTTTTTTATATATCGCCATTCTCCATTATTGCGATTGAACGCAACCAAGCCACTTTTTACAGGATCAGGAGAATAACGATAAATCAGTTCATCACCTAAACCCCCATCAAGAATTAAAGTAATCATCTTCCCCGCCTTTTTCAAAGCCTGATTGTAACTATACTTCCGTTCAGCCATACTATGCGCTTTTGTGATTTTTTAATTGTACCTTTTTTCTATTGCGCTTTCAATATGCTCATGCCGTAAAAGCACTAAATCGGCCTTTGTGGATTGATTCGTCAATAACCTTTGGAAAGAGACCGCCATATCGTAACTTTTACCAAAAGTCCGATATCCATCACTGAGAACATGTTTATTTACAAAAACATGATCATAAACTGCCCCAATAAAACGAATGGTCAATCCCGTGTTCTTTATATTTTTCCGCTACATGCTTCCTTCCCGTTGTTGATAATTTCACGATAGTAAAGATCTGCGCACGCCATGCGACGTTTACCTTTGGGGTTATTTTTATCATTCTTTGGTCAATCTTGATTCTTTTAACCCCTCGGTTTCAAAGTTTCTTGCCTTCTCCATCCAGCCAGCCCGCCCTGCCTTCCATTCCTCCCGCCTTTTGACGCCTAGGATTTTTCCCTGGACGCTGAGAGACTGTTTCTTCAGCCAGGCATTGCCGCCAGCTTCCACATCGTCAGACCGTTTCTTGCTTTGAGCTCGCTTTTATAGACCGGTGCGTAAAGGCACGGACAGTGGGGATGAGCCGGGCTTACCCTGCCCGCCCGGAGCAATTTGATGTATATAGATCGGCGCCTGGCCGAAGCTATTAGGGTAATAAAAAAGCAGGCCATAAGGTCTGCTAGTCAAGCAATATTTAGGTTTCTTCGTTGATGACAATCCCGCCGCGGATGATCACGCGCTTGCCATTGCCATTATCAAACCATGTTTCCCGTTCCGAACTTGCCACATCAAATTTCCCCGTCCATGACTGGATGGGCCTCCCATTGTAGTCATAGACCGTGACCGTCCTTTCAAGTCCCCTTGTCCAATCTGATTTCAGCGATTTCCAGCCTCTTTGGAACTTGGCCGAATAATTCATAAAAATAGATATGGAGATAACGACGGCAAGAATAACCAGTGATAAAATAATCCGCTTTATGGTACCGTCAAAGTTCACATTGTCCCTCCTTTTCAAGCATCAAAAAAGCCCGCTGCCGAAACAGGGGGCTTTTTTCGTTATAAATACATTTTAAACAACGAATCAGTACCAAGCGACTATTCCGCTTTGAGGAAAGATACCGCTATTACTGTACTCAACTAGCTTGTTCATGGCCTTGCAATAATATTTTCTATCGTATCCTGGAAGCTCCTTTTCCAAGTGGCGCTTCCCAGTTTTCCGAAAGAGAGAAATAATCCCGAAATTAGACGAGCCCTCGGGGAAATACTTATACGTGGCCTTTTCATCAGTTACTTCAATCTTTTCGACTCTTACCACTTATAAGCCCTCCTTCCATAGCCTTAGTGCTTTTGCATAATCGTATTTTTTACTGGTAAGCTTGTGAGCTTCCTTATACTTATAAGTATATCGTGTCATAAGCCGTTTTTCAAGCGATTCGTGACGTAACAATATAATGTCATGTTTTTGAATGTCTCTACCCGTAATCAATCTCTGGAATGATTGTGTCATATCATAGTCAGGAGCAAATTGATTCTGTCCATTATCTAGCTGATATTTATTTTCGAAGAGATGCTCATAAGTGTTTTTTACGATGTACCTTCTCACCTTTGCATTCTTCGAGATTTTGTCAATAAGGGAATCTTTATTTGAATTCTTTATTTCTCGATAATAGAGCCTTGCATGTTTACTTCTTCTCTCCTGCCAAGGGTCATTTTTATCGTTTAACGCACCAAATATAGCCCCTGACAATCGGCTTTCCTGCTTTGCGACAGAACCGGACAGATTTCTTGCCTTCTCCATCCAGCCAGCCCTGCCGGCCTTCCATTCCTCCCGTCCTTTGACGCCCAGGATTTTTTCCTGGACGCTGAGAGACTGATTCTTCAGCCAGGCATTGCCGCCAGCTTCCACGTTGTTGGACCGTTTCTTCCCTTCCAGCTCACTCCGGTACACCGGTGCATAGTGGCACAAGCAATGGGGATGGGCGGGATTCACCGGAGCGGCGTCCTTTGGGAAAACGCCCTTCCCTAGGCCGTACAGGTCAGCATCAGCGTACATATCACAAATGTCTTCCGCCGGATGCCTGCTTCCCAGCTTCCACTGGTAGGCCACCACGTCTTCATCTTCTCCGTAGCGGGCTATGAATGCATCGTAACGGGCCCTGGCCGCTTCCGTCCGGGCAATTCGTTCAGCAACGTACCGGCTTTTTCCTCTACAGACGTCTGGATGGCTCTCTCAATGGATTTTTTGTTTCCCCCGTCTACTTTATCGAGGAGCTCATATAAAGACGTTCTAAAGTGGTTGTAGGCGGTTGTGTCAGGTCTTAATCCATCGGCCTGTCCCTTTACTTTTCGGATGGCCTTCAGCAATGCTTTCTTTTCCTTATCGGAAAGATTATCCCTACTGCGCCGCACCCAGTTCACAAGATCAGCTGTGTATTTCGGCAGCTCCTACATATAGGTGACGCTGCCATGGTGATAGCCATCATTTGGTTCTGTTCGGGACCAAATTTCCAAGTATCCCCCTGAGTTATCAAAATAATATGAGCATGCTCTATACCAATATGACACTTCTCAGTAACGCCGAAGTGGACCTTAAAATAAGATAGCTTATCCTTGGTTACTCTTCCAAGGATATCACGAACCGGATTTATACTCACAAGGCTATGACTCAGCGAGTTGCGGCCATTAACCGGATTTAATTATTTGTACGCTATAGAAAATTGCGCAGCTAATTTTTGTTGGTTTTAAACAATTTTGCAATAAAAAAAGCGCATCCCATCTTGGGATGCGCTTTTTCTCTTGCATAAACTTGCAATGGTTTGTAAGGCTCTTTATCTCTTGGAGAACTGGGAAGCCTTACGAGCTTTCTTCAAGCCGTATTTACGACGTTCCTTCTCGCGCGGGTCACGGGTCAGGAGACCAGCTTTTTTCAGAAGGGGACGGTAATCTCCGTCAACTTTCAGAAGGGCACGGGCAATACCGTGACGGACAGCGCCAGCCTGGCCAGCGATACCGCCGCCGACGACGTTAGCCGTAACATCATATTTACCCAGGGTTTCAGTCGTTTCGAGCGGTTGACGAACAACCAGTTCGAGGGTCTTGAGGCTGAAATATTCACTCAATTCGCGGCCGTTGATTACGATCTTGCCTTCGCCCGGAACAAGGCGAACACGAGCGACAGAGCTCTTGCGGCTGCCAGTTGCATCATAAGTAACTTTTGCCATTGTCTAGTTCTCCTCTCCTCTTAGCGAATATCGATGGTCAGAACTTCAGGCTTTTGTGCAGCATGAGGATGTTCAGAACCAGCGTATACATGCAGTTTTTTAATGATTTGGCTGCCCAGACGATTGTGGGGAACCATTCCGCGAACGGCCAATTCAACCATTCTGACCGGATTCTTGGCAAGCATATCGCCTGCTTTAGTATATTTATCGCCGCCCAGATAACCGGAGTGACGGAAGTAAACTTTCTGAACCAGTTTCTTGCCCGTCAGACGGACCTTGTCAGCATTGATGATGATGACATGATCCCCCGTGTCCATATGGGGCGTGAAAGTTGGTTTATGTTTACCGCGGAGCACCTTTGCGACTTCGGCAGCAAGACGGCCGAGGGTCTTATCGGCAG
>ERZ780139.222-NODE-222-length-61099-cov-5.723331_pt1 | contig 61099 bp, 31 predicted proteins | sample MGYA00511476_ERZ780139 | MGnify/ENA primary metagenome ERZ780139 (study PRJEB29588, sample SAMEA2158190) | human gut metagenome | biome: human gut; feature: human-associated habitat; material: faeces | place: Denmark | collected 2008/2010 ... | reverse complement strand
CTCTGTGGAACATAAGGTCGGTGTCGTTCGGATCGCTGTCCTTCTTAACGCCCATATCGAGAATCTTCCAGCCTTTCTTTTCGAGGTGCGCAACAACCGCTTCCTTCAAAGGGAAGCCCGCGAAATCCGCGCCTACTACCAAGTATTTGTCTTTAACAGTCTTCATTTTTCCTTTACTCCTTATTTGTTTTAATTATTTTTAGCGGAGAAATTCTCCGATTTTATCTTAAACACAATATTTATTATCGCAAAACCGAGTTTATTATCGCAAAACCGATATACTTTTAAGCCCGAAAGGTATGAGCCTTTTTTTGCCGTCGTAATCGGGATTCGTTCCGTCATCCTTCCAGCCGCCGCGAAGCGTAAACGCGTCGCTGCCCACGCCGCTCTCTTCTCTACCCTTAAAATAGAAAGGTCCGAAAGCGTTTCTGAGCGAGGAATAACATTCAACCTTAACGGTCTTTTTTCCGTTTACACCTCTCACGGTAATGCCGTCCGACATCAGAACTTCATATTTTTTGCCGTCAATCGTAAACGCGCACGCAGTGAAATCACCGCTTGGAACAAACCTTACGGGTGAGCCGTCGAAATCGTAATCAAAAGAATAAACGACCTTACCGAAGAAATTTTCAAAGCCCTGTGAAGTAAGATCGCCCGCGGTTTTGGTCTTTTTCGCCATAATCGCGCCGCTATGGCAATCGAACTCTCCACGTATAAAAATCTGTTCGACACCTGTTTCGTATGCGATGCAGTTGCGCAAACTTTCGGGAACGGTCGGGTCGTAAAGGATTTTACCTACTCTTCCTCCGTCCTCGAAATCTATCGTGTACGAAAAAACGTTTACGCCTTTTTTAACGTTAATTTCCGAAATCTCGTATCCTATATCGTTTTTAGATTGTTTAAACGCAAGTTTTTCGCCGTTAAACGATTTATAGCCCGACTTTTGCTTTTCGATGACAAGTTTTGCGGGGTAATCTCCATCGCTCGAAAATCTGAACGCAACGTCCGCTTTGCCGATATAACCCGACTTAACGAGCCGCTCGTAAACGCCGTGGAAATAACCTTCGAAAGTCCTTCCGTTCTCCGTTTTTACCGTAACGTTGTCTATAACGAGCGTATTCTCGTCCGCCGAAACGTACCCGGGAACAATTTCGGAAGATAACGTTAAATCCTCGGCTTTGCCGATATCTCCGAGTTCGAAAATCATACCCGACCGCGCGGGAATAATATTTTTCGTTTTGCCGCCGTAATACTCGCCCGCTTCGCCGATAGTTAAATCATAAGCAGAAAACTTCTCTTTCGTAGTCATTGTTACGGGTTTTTCGCTCTCGTTGACGACGAAAACGAAATCTCGTCCGTCAATCGTTCTGTATGAATAAGCGACTTCGCCGTCGAACGAAATTTCAGTCGGTTTTTTGAGCTTATCGAATTCCGACACAAGGGGAAGAATAACCTCCGCCCTCTTTCCGTCTATAAATTCGGGTAAAGTTTTACCGAAAATTTCTCCGCCCTCTGCCGAAAATTCTTTCAAAAGTTTAAGGGTTGAACTTTTCATTTCCTTTGCGAGGTTTAAAACGACTTGCGAATAACTCTTTTCGCCGATTATAAGTTTGCCTTTTTTTACGCGCCAGACTTTTTCGGCTATCTTTTCGTTTATGAAATGATATGAAACGCCGCGCTTTTTCAGTTCGGATAAAAGCCCCGGGAAAGGCTTGTCTACGTCATCTCGCGACTTGGATTCATCGAGCCGCAAGTAATCGAGGTAAATGCTTTCCATAGGCGTGATTACCGCAACTTCGGTTTTTTCTTCTGAGTTCGCAATCAGAAAACCGAGTTTTGAAAAATAGTCGTTAAACGACTTATAGAATGACTTCCACGGCATAATCCTGCCGAAAGACGGCGGGCAATCTATTTTGCCGAGTTTGGAAAAGGTGTAGTTATAAAGGTGCTGGCACATAAGGTCCACGCCGTAAACATACTGCTTTTCCGCAATAAGTTTCAGTTCGCGAGGAGTAACGCCGTAACCCGAACAGCCGAACGTTTCGGTCATGACGAGTTTCTTTCCCGTCTGCGCCGCGACCGAGCCTACCGATTTTGCGGAAATTTCCGCCGTTCCGTCGCGAGCCAGATTGTCTATCGCAGGGATATGCTCGTAAAGATAGCTCGTCGCGCAGTCGGCTCCGCCCCACATTTGCGTGAAGAAAAGCGTTTCCTCAACGCTATGCCCCGTGAGCAGAACCCCGTGACGATCGCACCAATCGTAAAGCCTTTTATAGTAATTTTCGCAATATAATTTGTTTAAGAGGTTGTAATATTTAATCCTGAACGGATAACCTTTTTCGCTTTGCACGAAAAGCCATACAAGTCCGTCTTTCAGATTTTCGCCGTATGCCTTGTAAAACTCATCTTCGCAAACGGCGGAAACGGGCGTTTCGTAACGATAATATTGCGGTTCGTCGGTGAAAAAGCCCGCGAGTTCCTTCCCGAACGACTTTTTAAAACGCGCGTAATACTTTTCGTGCGTTTCCTCGATGAAAAGATCGGTAACGCGAGGATTAAGAATATCACAATACGCGTCCGAAAGCAATCTGTTTATCGTATGATATTCGGTAACTCCCGCAACGGGGGCTTCGACGCGCCCGAAATCATCGCCGCGTTTAACAAAAACAGCAAAAGCCGAATCGTCGAAATAGTTTTTCACTTCATACCGCAAAAAACCCGCGCGGTTTTTCTCGTCTTTTAAAAGTTTTCCGCCGACGAAACCGCTCGGCCAACCGTATTCGTCATACAGCCACGCTTTAAGCCCGAGTTCCTTTGCCTTTTCGAGCGCAACGCCTACCGCTTCGAACCATTCGTCCGAAAGATACGGCGTTTCAAGTCCCGCCCTCGCGTGAAAAATAAATCCTCCAAGCCCGAAATCGTTCATTTCGGAAATCTGCCGTTTAATCTCGCCGACGTCGAGTTTTGAGTTTATGCTCCAGAAAGGTACGGGCTTAAATTCTCTCAGGTCTTTATTTTTGATTATCTCAGAAATAGTCATGCAATTATCAATAAGCCGATAAACATAGCGTTTATCGACTTATAGCCTTATATTTTTATATTATACACTCCGTGAGTCAGCGTTTTTTCAACGCCTTCCGCCTTGAAACGAGCCGTGGTTCCGAAAGGAATTTCCACATGATAAACGGTTGTTTCGCCGTCCTCTTTCCAATTTGAAACGACCTTTCCTCTTATCGTGTTCAAACTGCAATTTACGTAAGTCACACCCGAGGGCTTCACGGGGGCGATAGTTATTTTGTCGCAAGCGAACGCGTCGTCATCCACGGTTATGCCGCCGAGAAAAGCATAGAAGAATGCGTCGTAACTTCCGAACATCGGATGATCGAACGAGTCCATTTCGTCGGACATTTCGCTCTCCCATCTCTCCCACACCGAAGTCGCGCCGTTCGCGACCATATATCCCCACCCGGGATATTCGGGGTTTTCGAGAATTTTAACCGCGAGATCCTGATAACCGAACTCGCCAAGGACGTAAAACAAATGTCTGTACCCGACGTTTCCGCAGGTCGAATGATAATTCTTCGCAATTACATCCTTTGCGACGTTTTCGGCGATGGCCGCCCTGTCCCGTTCGGGCGCAACGTTTAGCGTGAGCGACATGGAATTTTCCGTCTGAGCGCCGCACGCGTAACTCTTCTTCGCGGGGTCGTAATATTTCGCGTTTATCGCGTTTTTAACCTCTTCCGATCTTTCGGCGTAATATTTCTCGTCGCTTTTCTCACCGACGATCTTCGCGATTTTAATCATCACAAGCAAATGCCAATAGAGAGAAATCGTGGAAACAAACAACTTATCGGCGGACTTGCCGAAGCAAGTCGGGAAAACCCAATCGCCGTAATACGAATAAGTAACGATGCCGTTTTCCGTTCGGGAAAGGAGATAATCAACCCAACGTTTCAGGTTGGAATATTCCCGCTTCGCGACGGAATCGTCGCCGTAATACACATATGAATAGTACGGCATCAGAAGATACGCCACGCTCACAGGGTCGGCGGGTCTGCCGCCCACGTAATAAGGCGCGGTATCGCCGATTTCGCCGCCCGGCAATTGCCCGTCCGAAATATCGGCAACCACTTTCGGAAAGAATCGCGACATATCGAAATTATAAACGGTCTGATAAAGCCGCGCGCCAAGGTCGTTAAGCCAACCGAACCGCTCGTCTCTTTGCGGACAATCGGTGAGAACGCCGAACTGATTGTTTTGTTCCGTTCTCACGGCGATTTCGTGCAGATAATTGAGTTTTTCGTCCGAACAGGAAAATTCGCCAATAAGATCGACGTCGCTGTGAAGACGCTCCGCGACGACGCTTTTAACAGTAACGTTACCTTTCGTAATTATCTTCGCAAACTGAAATCCGTGATACGTAAACCGAGGGGAATATGTTTCGCACGTCTTTTCACCCTTTAAAACGTAACGGTCGGTCGCTCTCGCGCTGCGAAGATTGAGAGTGTTCACGTCCCCGTCCGCCGTCAGGCGTTCGGCGTGAACGAGGGTAATTTCCGCGCCGCGTTCGCCGCAGACGGTAACGCTTAAGCGACCCGCGATATTCGCGCCGAAATCATAGATCACGCCGCCGTTCGCCTTGTGAGAAGCGACGGTGGTCAGCCGCCCGCATACGCGAATCGGGTCGATACGCTCGGGCGCGAGAATCGAAGAATCCCCCCGCGAAACTATCGGAAGCACCCATTTGCTTTCGATGCCCGCGCGATAATCCGCCGAAGCCCAATGAGGTAAAAATTCGTCCTCGACGCGTCCGTCGCAAAATTCTCCGTCGTAAACGCTGCACTCTTTAACCGCGCCGCCGCGCTCCCACCAGCCGTCGCCGGCGGAGGAATGAAATTCGAGCGTTTCGCCGTTTTTCAGGGTTACGTACAATTGAAAGAGAAATTTTTTACCGCCGTACCACCAGGGCGCGAGTTCGACGCCGATTACGTTTTCTCCCGCAACGAGTCGCCCCGTGAGTTCGTAAACAGTGTAATATATTCTTTTTTCGTAGTCGCTGTTCACAGGAGAAAACAAACGGTCGTCCGCCTTTTCCCCGTTGACGAAAAGTTCGTGACAACCGATGCCCGCGCAGTAAGCGAACGCCTCTTCGACAGGCTCGTCCGGCAAGACGATATTTTTGCGATAAAGCGACGAACCGCCGACCGAATTCAGCGGCATAAACGCCCAATATCCTTTCCAATCCTCAGCGGAAAGTTCGGTACGGAAACGGACGACGGCGGAATCCTCGCCGCCGTTTTCGCCGTAAATCGTGACGGATACATAATACGTCGTACAAGGTTCGAGTTCCGCTCCGACGGCGTGTCCGATAGTTTCTCCGCTTTCGGTCACACCGGAATCGTACACATCAAATTGCCCGTTAATCGCCTTATAGCGTGACTTTGCCACACCGATGCGGTATGCTGCCTGATTTTCGCCCGTCGTCCGCCAGATAACGGACGGCTTGTTGCGACGAACCGCGAAAGGCGTTTTCGCCCGATCGACGAGAACGTCGGAAAGTTTAATCATATTCTTTCTCCCGCCCGAAAAACCAGGCTTATATTAATCATCGGTCGCGTTTCTCCTTTTTTTGATCATAACCGCGCATAAAGCGACGGACGTAAATGCCGCAACGCCGCCCGCCGCGCTTCCTTTACAACCGCGTTTTTCTTCGGGTTCGATATCGCTTTGCGACGACGAATCGGCGGAATCCGAAGAGGAATCGTCCTCGCGTTCAGCCGCTTTCACGACGACGGCGAGATATACCGCAGACGATTCTTCGCCGTCGGTCAGAAGAACGGAAACGGTCTGAGTTCCGACCGCATTTTTATCGAAATCGCCGAGCGTGACGCCCGCGAGATTAATTTTTTCGACCTTGCCCGAACGATAAGAAACGTAGCCGTAAATCCCTTTCGCGGCGAGATATTCCCCGGTGAGGTCTGTCCCCTCTTCGAGCGTTATCGACTCCGCGTTAAGGAAGAACGATTCGGCTTCGTCCGCGACTTCAACGTTGAACGAAACTGAAAGTTCGCCGAGCGTGCCGCCCTCGAGATAAGCGTAAATCGTGGTTTTTCCGGCTGATTTTGCCGTTACTTTGCCGTTGACGTCAACCTCTGCAACGGACGGTTCGTCCGAAACGAAGAACCACTCGCCGACCGTAGCATAAGACGGAATCATCTTCACGTTCGCGGGCGAGGTTTCGCCGACGCCGAGACGAACGGTTTCTTCCGTCACAACGGCTCCGGTATACTGAATATCGAGATTAAACTTACCGTTTTTTCCGTAAACGTAACGGATATCGCACGCGGCAACGCCCGTCTGCACGAAATCTCCGTCGCCTTTAGGCGCGCCCTGAACGGTCTCGCCCGTCCATGAATAGAACGCAAGCCCTTTTTTCAAAGTCAAAACGTCGCCTTCGCGATAACTTTTCACCGACTTTCCGTCGATTTTAACGTCTATAGTCAAAAGGCTCGTCATAAATTCCACGTTTGCAATTTCCGCGGTCGCGCCCTTTCTCGTGAACTCTATCCCGTCGAGAACCGCCGCTTTTTGTTCAGCCGTAAGGTTACTCAAATAGACGTTCGCGGGGTTACGGAAAGTACCCGAAAAATGCACTACGATCGCGCCGAAGAAGTTTCCGGAATCTTCCGCGCTCCAAAAGCCGCTCGGAATCTGTTCGGTTACGTCTACCACTTCGACGGTTACGGAAACTTTGCCGTTCACGCTGTCTTTGGAAACGGTTATTTCCGCGGTTTTTCTGCCGACGACGGAAGTGTCGAGCGCAACGGAAGCATTATCGTTTCCGAGCGAAAACACATCGCCATAAACGCCGCCGCCGAAATCGGGCGCGACGGATACCTTGGAGAGGTCGAACGTTCCGTTTCTGGAAACGTGGAACACTCTGTCGTTCATGAGTTTAAATCCGCTCGCTTTCGCATTCGTGACGGTGACGGTAACCTTTGCCGACTTTTTGCCGACGGTTACCGTAATTTCGGCAGTACCCGTTTTAAGACAACGAACAAGTCCGTTTTCAATCTTTGCAACGCTATCGTCGGAAGAGACCATGCTCGCGGCGATATACGACCCTTCGGGAATCAATTGAATACTGAGCGGATGGGAAGCCCCGACGGGCAATTCGATTTTATCCGCAGACAGAGTGAAGCCGGTGGTATCCGCCACGAAATCCGTCCATTCGCTGCCCGTCCAGACGTATTTCGCGACTTCCGAAAGGCGATAAGCGGCGATATAAGTTTCGTCGATATAATGATAAAAACGGAAATTATCGTTGAATTCAAGCACCGAACCGATCGGCAGCGAAGAAAGATTGCCGGCGTTTATCCCCGAAAAGAAGCAAAGCATCTGTTTTTCGCTCGCCTGGCCTATGGTATGAAGTTTATACGCTTCGTTTCCGCTGTAAAGCGCGGGCGTGCGCAGGATGACGAGATTTTCGTCGATACCGTAACTTTTGTCGGTTATAATATTCGTCGTTGCAAGGCGGCTCGCCTCGCCGCCGGATATCTGAGTTTCGAAATGAAAATCAAACGCCTGCCCCCAAACTTTAATCTGATCGGGAGAAAGCGGCTCTATCGTTTCGGTGCGATACACGTAAACAGGCACGGAAACGCTCCCGCCGCCCGCGGTGATCGTGACCGAAGTTTCGCCCTCTTTCGAGATATCGGCGTCGTCTCCGACGTTCGCCGCGGAAATGGAAATTTCGTTCCCTTTTCCGCCGCTTGCCGCAACTTCATAAACAGCCGTATTGCGGGCTATAAGTTCTTTATCGAGCGTTTCACCCACGTAAGCGGCGTGATAATTCTTCCCGCCGCGCGTGGCTCCCGCCGTGATTTCGGCAGTGATTTCCGCTCCCGCCGCATTGGCGGTTTTTGTCGTGTCGGAAAGCCCGAACGCAGTCGCCGCAAGCATGCAGAAACACAGCGCGACGAGCGCGAAAATTTTTCCATTGATTTTAGCGATCATTACGTTTCCTCCTTTGAGCAAGAACTACGCCTGCCGCCGCAAAGACGAAAAGCCCTGCAAAACCGCCCATTCCGCTCTTACAGCCCTTCCCCACGGAAGATCCGGAAGAATCGACCGAAGAAGAATCGTTTTGCGAAGAATCTCCGCTTTCGTCAGCCGTTTTGCGCCACACCGCCGTGAGTTTCACGTTGCGGGCGGGCATTACAAACGAGGAAGAATCGTAAATTTCTCCGTCGTCGGTTTTCCAGCCTTCGAAGACGTAACCTGCCTTTGCGGGAGTCGGAATCTCCGTAGGCTTATCGCCCTTGGCGAGTTCCTGAGCCGCAGGCTGAACGTCGCCGCCGGCAACGTCGAACGACAGAACGTATTTCTTCTCCACGGGAACGACGGACGCTTTTTCGTCCACTTTCACCGTTTCGTATTCCCCGAGGGTCACGTTGTCGAGGTCGATCGCGGTGTTATAGGTAACGATCATCAGCTTTCCCGCGGCAAGCGGCGTTTCGTCCGTACCGGACAAAATTTTGTCGCCGTCCACGTAAAATTCGTAGCCGCCGTTGCCGAAACGAAGCCCGAACGTATACCACACGTTTTTCTCCAATGCGAGGCTCGCCGTTTGCAGAACGGCAGACGCGCCGTTATCGAACTTACGAATACGGGCGTATTTTCCCACGGTGTTATATTCGAGATAATATTGAGTATCCGAATCCTTGCGGGCAAACGCTATGCTGACGTTTCCGTCGAGCGTGGACACGACGTTGGTCACGCGGACGTTGAAACGCAAATCCGCGGATGTGTAATCGTAACCGAAATCGGTGAATCCCGTTCCGCCGCCCGAGAGCATCGAAATATAATGATTTCCGTTTTTCTCGGTCAGTTCCCACGCGGAATAATCGAAAGTAACCTTGTCGAGCGTTTCGAACGTTTCGTCGAAATAACGCGCGTATACGGGGTCTTCTCCGCCGACGGAAGCGTTGTCGATAAGCACCTCGCCGTTCTCGGTCTGCTCCACTCCGATATAAAGAGTTCTGCCTGCGGTAAGGAAAAACGTAAGCGTATCTCTACCGTTTTGCTCCGCGATTTTTTCGGCGATTATTTCACCTGTAACGGCGTCCGCAGCGAAGAGTTTCGCTTTTCCGGACAACACGTTCACGTCCACCGAGAAAGTATGTTCGCCCGCGCCGAGATAAAGCCCCTGCCAGAGTTTTCCTTTCCCCGCGATTTTGCCCGCGTAGCCGTCGTCTCCGCGGACAACGGAGAACTTCGCGTTATCGCCCGCATAAGACCAGTTCGAGAATCCGCTGATCCAGCCGCCCTTGCCGCCTTCGCGGTCGAAAGTTCCGTTTTGAAAATCGCCCGCGCTGCGGATTCCGCAGTCGGAAATGAAATCGGTCGCCTTAATGGAATCTATAGTGGCTTTGCCGCGATATTCGTTATCGTGAATGCGAATCTGTTTTACGGGCGAATAATCGTCCGCCTCCGAGCCATCGTAAACTCCGCCGTAATAGGGGTTGTCCGCCCAACTGCCGACGGACCCCGCCGTGCCGTTAAGCGCGCAATCGTAAACTTCCACGTTTTTGATTTCCTGCATAGAAAGATTCGGCGCGTCCGTACCCCAGGTAATAAAGGTAATTCCGTGTCCGCCGTAAAAATTGCAGTGCTTAACAACGAGATTGTCTATGCAGTTATCTCCGCCGGGATTAGGACTCCACCAGGGCGAAACCTGTCCGCGGGGGTCGTTATAAGTGGAACAGATGGTGACCGCGTCATCGTTGATGAAACAGAAACATCTGTCGAGAATCATGTTCTTCGTGCCGACCGTGGCGGAGAAACCGTCGCCGCCGGCGCAGGTAACCTCTCTCAGCGTGACGTTTGCAATGTAAATGTTTTTGCAGGTACGCATGTTGATATGGTAATTGTTAGTTCTGCGCAGAGTAATATCGCGGATTTCCACGTTTTCGCAATTCCAGAAACCTATCGGAATGATATGGATTCTGCCCGCGCAGCCGCGCCAGATCGAAACGCCGCTCAATGTATCGAGGTTATCTCCTCCGGTATCCACGCAGCGAAGAGTTCCCTCGCCTGTGATTTTCACGTTCTTCACCGAATCGCCCTGAATGAGCGGCAGGTTGTGGCAGGAACAAGCCGTGGTCCAGTTTACGCCGGGAATATACACGTCATGCCCTATCGCTACGTCGTAATCATAGTCCTCCACACGGGGCGACTGCCAGATCACCGCGCCCTTTTCGATGTGGAGTTCCACGTTGTTTTTCATTTTGATGTTCGTGACGATATATCTTCTGCCGTAATATGAATCGTCGCCGGGGATGACAACCTTTCCGCCGCCTTGCGAGGAAACGTAATCCACCGCTTTCTGAATAGCCGCGTTATCGTTAGTGAAGGCGTCGCCCTTCGCCCCGAATTCGGGAGAAGTGACGTCCACCGTAAAGGACGGCAACGTAAACTCATAGGGATTTTCTGTAAAATCGCGGTAATTTTCAATCGAGAAACGGTCGGCGATTTTTACGTTGCCCTCTTCGCCCGCAACAACTGCAAGAAAGAGCGAGGAAAGGCGCGTCATGTTGCCCTTGCGGAAAGGAACGGTCGCCGTGAACGTTTTTCCGTTCGAACGAACGCGCGCGACGGGGGTAAGTCCGTCAGTCGATTCCGTGTAGTTTTCGGGATAAATCTCGTAAATTTTTACGCTTTTGCCCGCGTAGCGGTCGTTGAGCGTTCCGCGGATGGTGACAACCGATTCGTCCGCGACGCACGATTCAACCGTTCCGGCGTAATCGTAGAATTCCTTTTCTCGTTCGAAGGTAATCGCGTCGATATAAATCTCGCCGTTCTCCGCTCCGACGGGTACGAATTTGAGTTCCGTGATATAACCGTTTGAATCTGTGAGCGCGGAGAGGTTGAAATAATAAGAAGTAAAACCCGCGTCGTTAGCGACTATATCGAACGAACGGGAAAGTTCTTCGGTGAATTCGTCCGTTTCGTTGGTTTTGAAATATACTTTCATCGCGGAAGCGGACGTGGCGTTTCTCATGCGAACGAACACCGTGTTGCGGATGCTGATACGCGCGCTGTAACGATTACCGCACACAACGTAAAGTTTAGGCGAAATAAGCGCGCCGCTTTCTCCGCTCAACGTATATTTAAGGCAGCCGTCGTCATAGGATACCGTTCCGTTTTCCGCCGTGAAAGGCGTTACGGACGCGGAAGAAGTAAATTCGAAGTCGAATTCCTTATCGTTGAGCGCGGAGCCGTTCGTCCGCTCGATTTTAACGTTTCTCAGTTTCGGACAGACGAAATAACCCTGAATATAGCACGAACCCATCGAGAAACTATCGTCGTAGGTATACGAAGCGGAAAGAATTTCGCTTCCGTTGAGATACCATTTAAGGTCGTCTTTCGCAAACGTCATTCTCATCGAATACCATTTTTTTTCGGCAAGCGAGCAGGAAACGGTTTCCGACACGATAACGTCCGTGCCGTTTTCGCCGATTCTGCGGATTTTAGCCGTTTTGGAAATAGCGTTGTATTCAAAGAAATACTGATATCCGCTCGTGCAGCGATATGCCGCGCCGATATTGCCGTCGGCTGTGCCTGAAACGGAATCGATGTATACGTCAAACGAAATGCCGTCCGCATTTACTTTTTCGTCGGACGACAAGACGTTTAAACTTGCCGAAGAGTTTCCGAGGAGGACGGCAACGCCGCCTTCCTCGGAGATCGTCCATCCGGATGTGGACCACCCCGCGAAAACGTCTGCCGCGGACGCTTTCGGGAGGGTGAATCCGAACCATACCGACGCAAGTACGGCGAGAAGGAACAAAAGCGTTATCGTTTTTCCTTTTCCGTTTGCCATGCGTTTTTTAATCTGCATAATTTTCTCCTTTCTTTTTTACCGTGATAAATGCAAGGGGAAGGAGAACGGCAAGGGCGAGCGCGCCGTAATCGACCGAACTGCCGCAGCCACCGCTCTTTGCTTCTTTAACCGTCACTTTCAGTTCGCCGGTGACAGATTTGCCATCTACGGTGATACGGAAAGTCAACGTCTGTTCGCCGACCTTTTCGGGATCGTAGCCGGTGATTCTCGCGCCGGACAAATCGACTTCCTGCCCCTTCGCGCCCGAAACCATCAGAATGACGGCTTTGATGCCGAAGCGTTCTTTCACGGAGGCGAAATCGAAACTTTCGCCCTTGGTAAGTTCCACCGCTTTATCCGAAGTGATGATGATTCCCGATACGGAATCGGTTACGGAAACGGTGTAAGTCAATGTTTTTATCGTATCTCCCGCAATCGTTTTAAGCGTTGCGGTAACTTTGGTAGAACCGATTTTAAGACCTTTGATAAGCCCCTGCGCGTTTACCGAAGCAACTGTCTTATCCGCCACGTCGAAAAACCATTCCGCGTTCGAGCAGTAAGACGGAATCGCCACTACGTTCGTCGCATGGGTTTCTCCCATACCTAAGGAAACGGTTTCTTCAAGAACTTTTGCGTCCGAAACGGGGATTTCGAGGAAGAATTTGCCGTTTTCGTTGTAAGTGAAAGTCATGTCGTATTTCAGTTCGCCGACTTTCACGAAGTCGCCCGAGCCTTGCGGCACGTTGTTGGCGTCCGTTCCGCCAATCCACTTATAGAAACCCATGCCCTTTTTAAGGGTAATCACGTCTCCGACGAGATAGGTCGAAATCGGTGTGCCGTCGATCTTCGGCGTAATCGTGAAGATATAGGTGAGGAATGCCTGAGAATCGACCGTAACCGTCTGACCTGCGCGGGAGTAGGTTACGTAATCGGTTATATACTTGCCTTCATCGCCCGCAAGGTCGGTCGGATAAACGTTAGCCATGTTGCCGAACGTTTTCTGGAAGAAAATTCCGATGGTCGTTCCCATGAACCAGCCTGCGTCGTCGTTGCAGGCGATGTTGTCGGGATATACTTCTTCAACGTTCCACACCGTGACGGAAACTTCGAGCGAGAACTGCTTGCCGCCGACGGTAACGACCATTTCGATCGTCTGTTTGCCCGCGACGGAAGTGTCGAGCGAGTAAGAAGCGTTTTCGTCCGTAAGGGCTATCGCTTCGCCGTAAATGCCGTCGCCATAATCGGCGTAAACGGCAATTTTGGAAAGGTCGAGTTTGCCGCCGAGCGAAACGTTATAAATTCTGTCGTCGACAAGTTTTACGCCGACTATTTCTTTTTCCACAACGGTAAGGGAGATATCGCGCTTGCGGGAGCCGAATCTGAGAGATATCACGGCGTTGCCTTTGCCAACCGCTTTTATCTTGCCGTTTTCGATCGTCGCAACCGAAGAATCGGACGATTCGAGAGACGGTTTGTAATAACTGTTTTCCGGCAACACGTTATATTCGGGCGCATATTCCGCGCCTACCGGCAACGTGAGAGTCGTTTCGGAAACGGTGATTTCGGTTGCGTCGGATTCGAAATAAGTCCATTCCGCGCCCGTCCACACGTAATCAACCGTGTTTTTGAATTTATAAGTCGCAACCCACGTTTCGTCGATATAACGCCAGAAACGGAAACTCTTGTTGAAAGACAACACCGTTCCTACGGGGATTTCGTTCTTCTTCGACATATCGAACTCGTTGAAGAACATTATGAACTGAAGATTGGAAACCTGACCTACGGAATGAAGAGCGTACTCCGTCGCTCCGTCAAGCGCGGCTTTTCTTATCGTGACTATATCCGTCGGAATTCCGTAAAGCGGATTTTCGATGATATTGAACGATTTTACGTCCGTAACTTCGCTTCCGCCGACGGAATCGATAAAGTATACGTCCACGGCGTTGCCGAAGGACACAAGACGCGAGGGGCTGATATCGTCAACGGTTTTCACTTCGTAAACGTAAACGAGAATTTCGACCGAAAGGTTTTCGTTCGTCAAAGCGACTTTCGTTTCACCTGCTACGGAATTGTTAAACGTGCTCGCGTCGATCATATCTTTCGTCACAACGAATCCCGTCCCGTTAACGCCGCCGTCCATAATCCAGTAAGCGTTGAGATTAGCAACCAGACGATCGATATCGAGTTCTTCGCCGAGATAGGCTACGAAGTAAGACTTGCCGTCCCTTTTCGCGCTCGTAGCGAGTTCGTAACCGATGCCCGTTTTTGCGAGTTCTTCGCCGACGGTTATCGTTATCGTCTTCGTGATTTCGGTAAACGCAAGAGTAAACGTTACTCTGCCTGCCTTTAACGTCGTTATATTACCTTCGCCGTCGACGGTGGCTACTTCTTCGTTATCCGAAGAGAATTTCGGGTAATCCACCGCGCCGTCGTTCACTCTCCAAAGAATTTTGGAAATCGTTCCCGCGTGGAGAGAATTTAATTCGTCTTCGTTTACGATAGTCGCGCTCGTAGCGGCGGACTCTTTAACGAAGTTCGTACCGTCGTAACGGTAAACGATGTTCTCGGAAAGAACGAACACGGGAGCGTAACTCTCTTCGAGGCGAACCATACCCATGTCGGCGTTATAGTTCGCTTCGTTCATCTCGTAAACGGTAAGACCTTTGAGAAGAACTATTCCGTCGCCCGCGCGGAGTCCGGAAACGCCTGCAAATGCGAATTTACCCTTGGAAAGAACGTATCTCGCGGGAATACGTTTTCCGTCGCGAACGAGCATAGCCGTGGCGGCGAATTTTTCATAAACGCGGAGAGCGGCTTTCGTGTGGTCGTACTGATGCCAACCGGAGGTGGCGTCGTCGAAATAAGAAGAACCGCCTTTAACGCCCGTAAGACCGAAGTCTATCACGATTGCGTCGGACGAAGCATACTGCTCTACCGTTATCGTACCCGTGGAAACCGAAACGGTTTCGCCTGCGGTCGCGTAAACGCCCGTCCAGCCGTTTTCGGTATATTCCGCAACGTAGGTTTTCGTCGTGGAAATCTTTTCGCCGTTCAGCATGAACGAGAAGCCCGCGTTTACCGTTATCTTATCGCCGACGGCGGATTTTGCGGAGGTGAGGAAAATGAGAGACGGCATCATGTCGCCTGCGGCGGCGAACGAATAGTTAACGCTCGTTACGGCAACTTTCTGTCCGTTTGCCGCAACGTATTTAACGGCGGAAAGGTCCGCGTTTTCCGTTGCGAAAGCAGTGGCGCCGAGGTTGCGGTTGACAACGAACGTCGGGTTTCCCGCGCCGGTTACCGTAACGAAACGGAATACGTCCGTAGAAACCGCGTTGCCGGGCGTTTTAACGCTGCCAGCGATCTTCCAGGCGGAAATTTCGGAAATCGTTCTGCGAGCGTTGAAGCCGAACGCCGTTTCCCGTTCCGCATAATCCTGCGTGGTAAACGAAGCGTCGTTCACCTTAACGCCGAGTTTGCCGTTTTCCACGATGACGCGGAAACGGAATTCCGTAACGCCCTTGAATTCGGGTTCTTCGATAAGTCCGTCGCCGTGATATTGCGTGCCTTTATAGAAATGAATCTTCTCGCAATACGGGCAATAAGCAATGCCGTAGCCGCCTACCGTGAACATAACGTATCTGAGTCCGGCATGATCTGCGGACAGATATTTCAAAGTGAATTCGAGCGTGAAATCTCCCTCGTAAACCTTGTTGAATACAACGGAAGAATCGTAAGCCGAGGAATTCTGATCGGTGTCCTTGGAAAGAGAAATCGTGAGTTTATCGTCCGCGACGGTAATCGAGTTGCCGTCGTAATCGGGAACGTATTTTACGGAATCGTCGAAATCTTCTCCCGTCCATTCAACGAAGGTCTTGCCGTCGTCGGGATTTACGGGAATTTCTTTCACTGTTCCCTGAGTTTTTAAATCGACCACTTCAGCGGTCACTCTGTGAGCCTTAAAGCCGAATTTCGCCGTTTCGGCCGTGTAAGTCTGCGGCGCGCCGATCCTGTCGCCGTTCACGTAGAACGAAAGTTCGTTGCCGCTTCTCACCACGCGGAAAGTTCCGCTGTTTGCAGAAAACGCCATTGACTCAAGTCTCTTCGTATCGTAAGCAGTACTTCCGAGAAGTTGAACGTCCGCGTTGTAGGGGCAATACATAAGCGCGTAAGCGTCGCCGACGGTGAACATGAGGTAACGAGGACCGCTATTACTGACGGAAAGATAATTCAAAGTGTATTCGACCTTAAAATCGCCTATGAATTCTTTATTGAAAGAAACGGTCGCTTCTTTCGTGAAATCTGTCGCGGTCGCGTTGTTCGAAAGGGCGAAGGCGAGCTTGTCGTTTGCGGCGGAAACGGAATTGGTTTCAAATTCGGGAACGTTGATATCGGAATCTTCTAAATCTTCCGTAGTCCAGGAAGTCCATTCTTCCACCGTTTCAACGTATTCCGTGCCGGTTACTCTGAAGTTGATTATATCCGCAACTACTCTGTGAGCCTTTACTCCTATTTTAACGAACTCTTCGGTATAGGTCTGAGTGGTACCGAACTGACTTCCGTTGATATAGAAAGTCATGCTGTTGCCCGAGCGGACGACCTTAATCGAAGCCGCGCTGAGTTCCGCATCCGACATATTCATAACGGTCGCGCCGGTTTTGAAGTCCACGCCGCCGATCAGGTGAACCTGCGCGTAAGACGGAATGAACACCAACGAATAAGAATTGCCGAACGTTACCATAAGATAACGCTGCTGAGCGTAATTCGTCGATTTATAATCCACGTTAAATTCAAGAGCAAAATCGTCCTGATATTTTTTATTGAAAGACACGGTTGCCTGTTTGCTTAAATCGCCGGGATCCGCATTGTTCGAAAGGTTGATACAGAGTTTGTTTTCACCTACGGTTACCGAGTTGTTCTCGAATTCCGGAACGTCGATCACGGAATCGGCGAAGTCGTCGCTCGTCCACTGTCTGGTTACGGGCGCTTCCGCCTGAGTTCCGAGAACGGATATATCAGAAACTTCGACGACAAGTCTGCGGACTTTAACGGTAAACTTTGCCGTTTTTGCCGTATACTGCTGAGTTTCGCCGAATTGTTCGCCGTTTACGTAAAGAGTGAGTTCGTTGCCTATGCGCTGAAATTTTACGGTGAGATCGCCGGAAATCGCCTGTTTATGCAGGGAATTGCCGAGCCCCGCGTCATAATTCGCGCCGTTTAAAAGATAAACGTTTTCGTTCTGATACGGCAGATACATAAACGAGTTGGATTCGCCCACCGCAAAGATAAGGAATCTGTCGCCCGTGTGACCGGAACTCTTGTCGCTCACCTTAAACTCCGTCGTGAAGTCGCCTTCGTATATGCGATTCAACGTGACGGACGCGTCGTAAGAAGAAACGTTCTGAGCGGTGTCCTTTGTGAGATTGAACGAGATTTTATCGTTATCGAACGAAACGGAATTGTCGCCGTAAGCAGGAAGATTTACTTCCGATTCCGATAAAACTTCGGTCGTGAATCTTTCGGGAATTTCGCTTTCGTCTTTCTTCGTCCACACGCCGTTGCCGTCGCACTCGAAAATCACGTCTTTTTTGCCGAAAGTGTAAATTTTGTTATGATCGGCGAATAACGTGTTCGCCTTAAAAGTAATCGTAGAGCCTGCCGCCGCCGTCCGGAAGTTCATGAAGTTGTTCGTATCGTAAAACTTCATGCATCCCATCGCGGGTTCGTTGCGGAAATGCGTCACCGAAGCCGTCGAAGTTCCGTTCGAGAGAACGACGGAAGAAAGCGACGTGCTCGCGATATCGTATTCGCCCGCTCCTTCCTCGGCATATAAAGACGGAGAAACCGCAAGGCGGAACATATTCGTATCCGGAGTTATGGAGTTTAAGGTAAGAGTTACTCTTTCCGCGGTCTGATTCAGCCAATTGCCGTTGCCGTCGCATTCGTAAACGACGTCCGTATCGCCGAAAGTATAAGTCGCGCCTTTGTCGGCGAAAGTCGTTCCCGCCTTAAAGGTAATCGTAGATCCTTTCGCCGCCGTCTGAAAGTTCATGAAGCCGTTCACGTTGTAAAACTTCATGCGTCCCATCGCGGGTTCGTTGCGGAAATGCGTCACCGAAGCCGTCGAAGTTCCGTCCGATATAACGACGGAAGAGAGATCCGCTCCCGCAATTTCATATTCTTGCTGACCTTCCGCCGTATACAGCGAGGGAGAAACCTCCGCCGTAAAGCAGTTGTCGCCTGCGCCGAGCGCGGCGGGCAGTTCGAGCGTAACGGGGTTGCCCTCGGCATGCGTTACGGCGAAACCGCACATACACACCGCCATTATGGCGGATAAGAGAAATACCAACAGTTTTTTCATAATTTTCCTCCAAAATTATTAATACCCGTAAGAATAACGAAGTCTGCCGATAGGCGCGCTGTCGCCGCTTACGTAATAGTCCATTATATCTTTATAATTCGTCACGTTATCCGCGACTTTGAACCCGAACGAGAACTCGCTTGCGGAAAGCCCGAGCATCGAAAGGGGGACGGAAATCGTCATTTTGTTGCCGTCGACCGTCATCGTCGCGTCGCCGACCTTTTCCCAATTCCATCCGCCTGCGCTTTTTTCAACCGAGGTTTTTCCGTTTCCGGGGGCGCGGTTGAGAATGTAATCGTAACCCTCCCACGAATTGCCCGCGTCCGCCTTTTTCGTGGAAAGGAGAACGTTCATCCAATTTTCTCCGCTCTCGTAAGCGGTGATCGCCTCAACCGTTTCTATACCGAAATACACGTTTTCGTCGTCGTGAGTGACCGCGACGGACACTACGTCGTTACGAGCGGAACGGTCGGTGTACCAAGAACCTAACAAGCCCTGTTCTTTCGAGCCGGGGCGGATATCGAAACCGTAGAAGTCGCGTTCGATCGCGTCGCCGCGGAAATCGTAATATTTCGAAGCCACGCCGGCAAAATCGGAGAAACTGTTCACCGTTTTCTTTTTCCACTCGTAATCGGAAGCCTTAGCCGCCCCCTTATATCTTCTCACGTTCCTCACGAGTTGAAGATAGAAGTTGTCCTGATAGGTGTTTTTGTCCATCTCCATATCGCGGGAGAATTCGTTCGAGAAGTTATCCACGAAAAGCGGATGATCGCCGCCCGGACAATATTTCCAGGCGAGCCATTCGTTCCAGCCCGTCACCGTAACCATTTCCACTTCTTTGCCTTCGGCTTCGTAACGGAACACCGTTTCCCACTGATCTTCTATGTTCCTGCCCGCCTGCCAGTTTTTCTCAATGATGAGTTCGGATTCATTCCAGCCCTTGGAACTTCTTCCGTCGAGACGATATTTCGAAATATCGTCGCCGTAGCGGTTTTTCATATAAGTATAAGCCGCATAGGAAGTTTCGTTCGCGCCGTGCTGAGCCACGGAAACGTTCACGACCTTGTTTTCGGAATAATAGTAATTATCTCCGTTCGTCCAGTCCATCCAGGGGAAACCGTTATCCGCGGGTGTCTGATTGGGCCACTGAGACTCGCGCACGTCGAAATAATCGCACATTTCGTCGGAAATATTCACTCTCGCCGTTCCCTTCGCGTCCGTGCCTTTGTTGTTCTTCGTAGTGCCGACGATAAGCGGTTTGCCCGTCGGTCTGAACCATATATCCTCGTATTTTCCGTCGCGATAGAAACATTCGTAAATTTCGTTCACGCGGTCGCCCGACTGCGTGTTCGTGTAAAACACCACCTTCGGAACGTTCCAGCCCTGATTATATAATTTCAGAATGGTATCGAGAAGGGTGTAAGTCGGTCTCGACAACGCGACGTTTTTCGGGTCGGTCGGGTCGGATGAGAACGCAGTGTGATAATTCTTTTCGTAAATCTTATCGTTCGTCACGTCAAGATAGATGAAATCCACCCCCGCGAGCGTAAGAAGTTCCATGTGTCGCGTGATAACCCATTCGTCGGCGGTGTTGTAATATCCGTAAAGAGGTTCGCTCGTCCAGTGAACGTAGTTGGCTGGGCTTTCCATTCCGTCCGGATAACCCGCTTCGGCGTTTGCCGTGCCGGGAATTTTCTGCCCGAGCCGATAACTCGGGTCGAGTATCGCCTTCGCGCCGTTTTCCGTGGCGAGAAGTTTTGTGGAATCGTAAACGCCTGCGGAAGTAACGTGCGTGCCGAGCCACAGGAAGTAAAACACTCCCACGTAGCGTTTGCGGTCTTTTTTATCTCCGCCCGTCGGCGTGATTTCTCTCCCGAGTCTGTCCGCGCCGGACAAACTCGCGATCGTAAACTGATTTGCGTCTGGCAACTGAGTCATATTCTGTTTTCCATCCTTTTTACAAGCACACAAGAAAGTCATGACGGCGCACAGAGCGATTCCGATTGCTCTTTTTAGCTTCTGGTTCATGTATTCTCCTTGAATTGTTTTTATTTTTTTGCCGCATTCCGACCGACAACAATGTAAGCATCGCCCGATAAATGTCGGCGTATAAGTCGATTAATCGCGCTTTTAGCGTTTTAGCCTTTCAGCCCCGCAGAGGCGATGCCGTCAACGAGATATTTCTGGAACACAGCGTAAAGCACAGTCGGCACGACGGACATAACCGTCGCCGCGGCGAATATCCATTCGGGGTGCTTCGAATTCGTTTCCGAACTCGTCATTTTATAAAGCGCGTAAGCGAGCGTGTATGGCGCGTCGCTTGAGTTGTTATACATAGACGGCGTGAGATAATCTCCCCACGCGCCGATGAACGCCGTAACTCCGAGATAAATCATTATCGGGAAACACAGCGGCGCGCAGATGACGAAGCAACGGACGAAAGCGTTCGCTCCGTCGAGTTTCGCCCCTTCTTCCAAAGCCTTCGGAATTCCGAGCAGGAATTGACGGCTTAAAAAGATATTCATCGCTCCGCCGAAGAAAATCCCCGGCAAAAAGAGGGGTTTTAAGGTATTCGTGAAACCGAGGTCGTTATAGAGAACGTACATCGGCACCTGCGTTACGATCGACGGCAGAAGCACCGTTACCATCATCAGCGAGAACATAAAGTTTTTGCCTATGAATTCCAACCTCGCGAACGCGTAAGCCGCAAGAAACGAAGAAAGAGGTACGCTCACCGTTACGACGAGCGTAACGATAACGCTGTTCAAAAACGGTTTGCCGTAGCCGCCCTCGCGGAATGCGAGACCGTAATTTTCGAAATGAAGCCCGTCGGGGAAAAACCTCGTTTTCGGCTGAAGAATAAATTCGTTGCTCATCAGTCCGCGGTTTATCATGAAGAAATACGGAAACAGCAGAACGACGGCAAGCAACACGAAAACCACGTATAAGGCGATATTTCGCCCTTTTCTTTTTTGTTTAATCGTTCGCATACTGCACCCACTTATCCGTTTTGAACACGACGATCGTGCAAAGCCCCACCGCCGCGACGAGCAGCCAGGCGAGAGCGCACGCGTATCCCATGTTGTAGCGACGGAACGCTTCGTCGTAAATCTTTAAACCGAACATAAACACCGAATTGTTATAGCCGAAGCCCTGATTGGGGGCGAACGTGAGCGTGCCGTTGAACTGCAAAGTAACGATGAACGTCGTTATCAGGTTGTAAAAAATCATCGGCGTGGAAAGGGGTAACGTGATTTTGAAAAAGGATATCACGCTTCCCGCCCCGTCGATCGAAGCCGCCTCGTAAAGTTGCTTCGGTATGTTTTTGAATTGCGCCAGCCATACGATTACGCCGCCGCCCAAACTCCACAGATTCATGAAAACTATGGATAAAATCGCAGCGGAAGATTCGGCGTAGAAAAATTTAAATTGGTCAAGCCCGAGAGAAAGCAAAATCGTGTTGAAAAACCCCGGGTTTTCCGCCGTTACGTCGTAACGCATAATGTAACTCCACACAATTCCGCCCACGATCGCCGGCATAACGCACGGCAGATAATAAATCACGCGGAACGCCTTCACTCCTTTCACGTTCGTGTTTAAAAGGAGCGCGAGCAGATACGACCCGACCATAACGACGGGAATGTTGACGACGGCAAAAAGCAGCGTGTTCCCCACCACTTTTCCCATCACCGGGTCGCGGAAAACTTTCACGTAGTTTCCGAACCCGATAAAATCGAATTTCGACACCACGTCGTAATCGTAAAACGAATACCAGAGGGACTGCGCGATAGGCAGAAGCGTGAACACGCATATACCGAAAGTCATCGGCAGAAGGAACAGCCAGCCCGTAACGCTCCCCCTGATTTTCTTGGCGAGAGTTTTTCCGTTCATCACGCAATCGCCGCCTCGAGATCGCTCTTGAACGAGCCGATGAAGTACGTTACGGAATTATTCTTCGAGAAATCGCTGATATTCTTCATGAAGTTCTGCACGGCGTTCTGAATTCCGAACATCTTAGACGGGTCGAATTTCACGAAATAATCGGTGCAGATTTTCTTATCCTCGGAAACGAGCCATGCGTCGAGATTAAGGTTTTCAAACCCTTTGCTCCACTGCTTTTCTTCCGCAAGGTCGATACGGATGGACGGAGTGGCAAGCCCGTTGTTAATGAGAGCCATCTGCCCTTCTTTGGAAATCATATAACTTAAGAACTGCCATGCAAGGTCGCGCTGCGTCGCGCTCGATCTGGAACTGATTCCCCACCCCGCGAAGCCGCAGCCGATTTTTCCGTTTTCGCCGATAAGCGGGAACGGAAGGGCGTCGAATTTACCTCTCACGGCGAGTTCTTCGTTCATCTTCGTCGGCCCGTAAGAGGAGAAGAAAAACGCGCATTTGCCGGCTTTGAAGTTATAAGCGGACGAGTACGGTTTTATTATTCTTCCCTTTTTGGAAATAGTGTTGATCATGGTCGCCATTTCGGTCATATTTTCCGATTCGACGGTTATGTTGCCGTTTTCATCGAAAATATTCGCGCCGTAAGACTGCATTATCGGGTTGTAAACCGCTTCCCATTCGAAACAGGGGTCGAGAGCGTAGCAATCGGCGTATCCGTCCGTTTTTGCCTGCGCGCTCGTGAGATACGTGTTCACGTCGTCGAGCAAGGAGTTAAATTGCTCCCATGTGAAAGCGTTGTTGAATCTCGCGTCGGTTTTCGGGTCGATTCCCGCGGCGGCGAGAATATCCGTGTTGTAATAGGTGACGACGGAATCCATCGAACGCGGCACGACGTAACGCTTGCCGTCGTATTCGCTCATCGAGAAGAACGAAGTATAGTAATCGGATTCGAGATTCAAAACGCCCGCGTCTTTGGCGGCTTTGTAATAAGGCTCGAGATTGACGATGCAGTTTTTCGAGATGAGATAATAATAGAAACCCGTGTTGGTGTAAAAAAGATCGGGCGCTTTGCCGGAGGCAATCGCGGAATTAATAGAAGCCGCGTAACCGTTATCCGAAATATCGCGATAATCGAGCGTCACCTTAACTTTCGGGAATAATTCCTTAAACCCTTCCGCTATTGCTTCCACGTATTTCGCTTCAAGTCCGCCGTCACCCGAAGGCACCATTACGGAAAGGGTTGCTTCCGTGTTTTTATCAACGTTCAGATTGACTTCGTAGTTGTCCGGTTGCGATTCGTTGATCTTCGGTCCGCACCCTCCCAAAAAAGAGAGTGAAAGAACCGCGACGGCGATCGCCGCCAAAATTTTGTTTTTCATTTTCGTCCTCCTGTAATTTTGTTTATTACTTATATAGGAAAAATCTCGCCGAATAAATCGGGAAAATATTTTTCGTTAATTATCGATAGGATCGGAAGTTTTCGTAAAACTTGCCAGACGGTATCCGCGGCTGTCCTTTACGAGAATAAATCCGTTTTTATGCTTGGCGTCCGCCGCGGCGAATATTTCTCCGCCGTTCACGTCGCAAGCGATTGTGTTCCATATGGTTTCCGCGTTGAGGTTTTCGTCGAACGTGTAATAATAATCCGCGCCCGCAACGTTCACGCCTTTCGGCAAAGCGACTTTCATATACCCCGTTTCGTCCGCAGGAGAAATTATTCTGATCGTCGGCGTTTTCCCGAAGCAGATTTCGTCCGCGAAAGCGAAGATTTCCGGGACGCCGAGGCATTGATTATGCCCGTGCGTAAGCCCCGGAACGACGCAGATATCGGCCTTCGCCGCCTTTGCGGTTCTTAACGTAGAATTGAGAGAAAAATGAGTATCGTTTTCGCTCGTAACCATAAGCATAGGCGTGCGGTTAAGCGAAAGTTGCGCTTCGTCGTCAAGTCCGTACGCTTTGTTCGAATTTATATATCCGGCGAAAGGTCCGCTGCCGTATCTGTTGGCAAGAGTACCGTAAACAGGTATCGCAAAAGCGTATCTGTCGTCGTAAGCGGCGGCAAGGCAGGTAAGGTATCCGCCGTAAGAAACGCCCGTCACTCCGACCCGCGCGGCGTCTACGCAATCGAGCGAAGAAATATACGTCGTACAGGCGATTACCGCCGCCAGCGCGTGATAACTCCATTGCGAAGTAACGTCGTTTGCATAATCGGTAAAGTGCGACTGCTCCGGTCCGTGATTTTCCACGCTTTGCCTGTAATCGGCGTAATTGCTGTTGTTGATGCCCGTCTGCTCGGTCGGCATTTTTCCTTCCGTGTCCATTGCGATAGCCGCGTAACCTTTTTCCGCCCACGCGACCGCCCAGTCGTAAAACGCCGTACCCGTCGCGCCGTGAACCAAAACCACCGCCGGAACTTTGTTGTCTTTGCTTGCGTTTTCCGGCAGAGCGACGAATGCGAAAGCGTATTCGTTTTCGAGCGTTTCGACGAATATTCCTTTCGCCGTTCCCTTGTCGAGTTCGCCGTAATCTTTGGTTTTTCTTTCCGTCCAGAGATAAGACGGCATATTAAGAAAACCGTCGGCATACAACTGTCCGTCCGTTTTTACGTCTGTTTTCGCGGTACGATACGGAAAATCGTCTTTTTCCGTACTATCGCTCTTTTCTGAATTTCCTCCACATGAAAAATTAAACAAACTCATAACGATCAAACAAACCGCTCCCGCTATTTTAAGTGTTTTTTTCATCGAATTCCCCTTTGCCCGTCATCGTTTATTTGTTAAAATCGAAAATCGCGCTCAGAATGTTCATCGCGTAAAAACGATGAATAAAATCATTCGGGTGGTTGATGTTGTTCGCCCCGATTTCGTAATACTTCTTCTTTTCGAGCATCGGTTTCACCGCGTGATACATATCCACAAGGCAAACGTCAACCCACTTTTCGCTCTTCGCGTCCTCGGTCGCAAGTTTTTTCAGTTCGTCGACAAGCATTTCCTGCTCCGCGTCCGTCTTCGTTTCCGGATTGGACGGGAACGGCGCAACGAGAATTATCTGACACTCGCTGTTAACCGCTTTCACGGCTGAAATCACCTTTTTCAGGTTTTTGCGATAAATTCCGCCTTCCACGTTTACGTAAGTATCGTTCGTCCCGAACGCAAGTACGAGAACGTCGGGAACGTTTGCCGAAATCAACGAAATCTGCTCGTCTTCCGCCGCCCAGACGGAATCTTTTCCGCCGACCGACGGATTGGAAAGATCCACCGTCACACCGCCGAGAGTTTCGATGCCCTCTTTCAGAAGCGATGCGTAAGGCGGACAATAAGGCTCGTGGTTCCACTTTTCCGAAGAAGAACAGCCCTCTGAAATACTATCCCCGAAAACCGTCAGTTTTATGTTTTCTTTGTTCGCGAGTTTCTGTGAAAGCCCGTATAATTCGTCGCCATAAGATTTCACCGTAGTACGGTCTGCCGCGGCAGGATCATATGCGTAAGTCACGTGAATGTAATTGCCCCAGACAAGGCTCGTTTCGGTGTAAATAACGTTACCTATCATCTGATAACCCGTTCCGGCGTTACCCAAAGGATACCGCTCGGGAACGTTTACGCCCTTAGCCCACTCGTCGCGGAACACAGGAATAGAACTGCCGTCGGGAATGGTGATCGTATCTCCGTTCACAACGTAATCCGCGCCCTCTTTATATTCCGTTTTAAGCGTGGCGTCCTTCACGGAAATCACGCGGAGCGCGTCGTATAAAAGATGCCCTTCCGTCTTTACGCCGTCGTCGACGATCATCAGTTGCTCGTTGTAAATAACGTTCCCCTGCCAGAAAGGAAGAATCCTCTGCTTTTCGGTATAATTATAAGAAATGTTTTCTATGTCCGCCTCGTAATAAGGCAGTTTCGTCGCGTCGAATCGCTCGGACGAGGACTCTTTTCCGTCGCTGTTTCCGCCGCCTCCGCAAGCCGCCGTCGAAAACGCGACCGCCGCTATACACACCATGCAAATACCTCTTTTAAAATTCATAAACGTCTCCGTTCATCTTATTTCGCAGAAAAGACGATTTTCCCCCGCCGCGCAGAACAAACCGCGCGGACAGATAGATATCCTTTCCTCCGATTCGGGATCATTGTAACATAAAATCCGGACGACAAAAAGAGATTAATTACACATAATATTGTAAAAACTACACATTAATTACTTCGCTTCACTTGACGAAAATTTTTAAATGCTTTAAAATAAACAATATAAACGGGCTGTACCCGGCGCAAAAAAACATAAAAACCGAGGGTTTTATGGCAGAGAAAGAACAATTCAAGTTATTGTACAATTTAAACATTTCAATCGAAACTGCCGCATATCTCGACGTGGGCAGAGAATGGGAAAAAATGGTGGAATCTTTTGCGTATTACCGCCTTTATTACGTGCGTTCCGGCTCGGGGAAAATCGTTCTGACCAACAAAACGATAGAGCTGGAAGAGGGATATATGTATTTTATCCCCGCGTTTTCCATTCTCGGCGGAACGTGCAACTCGCTCGGACACTATTTTATCCATATGATTCCGGACGCCACGACGGCGCATCTTCTGAAAATTCTCGCCTTAAAGGAAAAATGCCCGCTCGAAAAACCGATCGCCGATTATCTCTTCACCACGATTGCGCAAAATAGCAAAAAGGACACATTGATGCACGCGTTTTCCGCAGACAGCGCGCTTAAATTTCTTCTTTCCCGCTTGATCGACGAGAACGCTTCACTCTCCGCCAACGAATTCGACACGCGTCGTTTTTTGCCCGTACTTGAATATATCGAACAGAATATCACGGAAAAAATCCGCGTAAGCGACCTTGCGGAACTCATATATCTGGACGAGGGGTATTTTTCAAATCTTTTCAAGGCGACGTTCGGCGTTTCCGTGAAGCAATATATTATGGATAAAAAAATAGAGCGGGCGAAAACCATGCTCATCGCGGACACGCCCACCAGCATCGTGGCGGAAACGCTCAATTTTTACGACACCGCGTCCTTTTCTAACTATTTCAAGAAAAAAACGGGGCTTACGCCGAAAGAATTCCACTTCAAATCGGATTGATATCTCGCCGATTTGCAGTTATAATCGAGTAAGCGGAAATAAATCCGCCTCTCACGCCATTGTACGCGCCGTTCGGCATACGGCGGTTCAATTCAGAATTTTTGAAAAGCAGGGCGGCGTTCGCTTCCGTCCGCGCCTTGTCGGAATAAACGTTTACGATTTGTATATCTTAATTTTTGGCAAAACAATCAATCGGAAAACGCCGGAACGGTCAAGGAATAAGTAGAAAATATCGCCGTATAAGTCGATTAACTCATAGTTTTCAGCGATTTTCCCACCGTTGACGGGGACGACTTTCCCGTTTGCCTTACTTCGAACATAAAATCTTTCATCTCATCTTACTTTAAGACAAGGCACGCGAACGGGTTAATACTTGACGTATAAGCCGCGAGCGTAACGATGTATTAGTCAAAAACTCGCCGTCAGACCACGGTTCGTTTTATTCTTATCCGGCATAGGGCATAGTGATTCGATGGTAACGCTCAAAGTTTACAGCCATTTTATTCCCGATACGCAAGAAAAGGTAGTTTTCGCGTTAAACAATATCTCGAAAAAAATGACTACAAGTCTTTCTTTCGACGGGAATTTGCCGTTTCCCGCAAGCGGGAATTGCCCGGCAAATGATAACCGCAAAAATATTTGATAAAACGGGAATTTGCCGTTTCCCGCAAGCGGGAGCCCCTCGGCAACAATACGGCTTTGCCGTATTGACGAACCAAGGACGAATCCATGAACGACTACAAAAAAAATGACGGATGCAAAACTGCATTCGTCATTTTTGGTATGCCAGCCAAGAATAATCGTCCTTATATATTCCACATAGGCATATTCCGCATAGTTGATTTTAATCGGCTTTTTACATTATTTCTATAATATTTTATTCATTTGAGTTTTATGATGATAGTCAAATCATCGGTAATCAATGCTTTATCAATCAACACCGAACGTCCTTCGGCGGATACATCGAACGACTTGCCGCTGATTTCGGCAATTTCGATCTGCGCGCCGTAACCGACGTATTTTATCGTTAAATTGTGACCGTTAAACGGCGTGGTTATTTCCGCATTCGCATATTCTTTCGGCACGCACGGGGTTATGACGATATTATCCAACGCAAAGTTAAGACCGAAAACCCACGAATAGACTGCACGCTCTATCATTGCCACGCTACCCGTTAAAAACGAAAAACCCGATCTGCCGTAAAACGATGGTACCAGATGATAACAGTTTGTAATTGCATACGGTGCGGAACAAGTTTTTTCAGGCGAGTGTTTGTCTGCATAAAGCGGTAAAGCATAACCTAATACGTCGGATATTTCTTCATATCTTCCCGCCTTTGCAAGCGCTCTTATTAAAAAGCACTGCGAGCCGTGATTGTATACGCTTCCGTTTTCGGCAAAGTACGGCTGAAAGTCGCCCGTGCCCATTTTTCCTATTCCGTCTATGAACTTTCCGCCGAGCGGCTTTGAAAAAAGCTTGTATCCGTCAGAAGTTTTCAACTTTGCGATTTCATTAAAGATTTCGTTTTCTTTACCGCTTGCCACTCCGCTTATAACCGCATAAGCATTAGTCGGAACATATACCCTTTCTTCGCCGTCCTCATCTTTTTCGGAGAACAGCCACGTATCGTTATCGGTATATACGGCATTATAAAATCTACCGTTAAATGCGGCTTTGTTTATGGCGTTTTTCAACCTATAGCCGGCTTTTTCGTATTTTTCTACTTCGTTTACCTGTCCGACTTTATTTAATATTTCAACCAGATATTTAAGGCACATTACGAGCTGGCAAGACACCATTACGCTTTCGCCTCTGCCCTTTTTGCCTACACCGCTCAGACAGTCGAGCCAATCGCCGCCGCGCATTTTTACAAGCCCATGCACACCCAAAGCGTCATCCGATAAAAGATAGTCCATACCTTTTTTAAGGTGCGTTAAGCCGCTTTCCTGCGTTTCGCAATCGTAATAACCATACTTGTTTTCTAAAATGGAATAATCGCCCGTGTATGCAAGATAGTCGTAAACGTATTCGGTAAAGAAACATGCCGAATCTACAAACTCTCTCAAATCGAATTTCGTACCGGCGCCGAACGGAACCTGACGAGGATACCAACCGTCGCTACGCTGCTTAGAGAAAATATTTTCGATTACGCCTTTGCACATTTGTTTATCATAACAAAGCATGCCCTCAAAATCGTTCGCCGCGTCTCTTACGCCGCGCATTCCCGTAGGCCAGCCGCGATCGAGCGAAGACACCCAGTACATTTCGAGCGGCAAAAATCCGTTTACGAAACTATCAAAATCGGGATCGCCCGTCTTAACCGTTCTCACCGAGAATAATTCGGCGTGTTTTTCAGCCAGCTTTTCTTCTTCGGCTTTTTGAACCGTTGAATCGAAGTATTTTACAGAGTTTTCTATATTTTCTATTATTTTTTTTTCGTCATCGGTTACGGCAAGTACCTGCGTGAACGAATAACTTTCGCCACCTTTAAGATTGACCGTTGCAAGAGTTGAAACGCATTGTTTAAACGCATAAAGCGTATCTTCGGTTACTCCGCCGACTTTATCCGGTATAACGCTGAAATTTTTGGTTAAGGCAGTAAGACGTTCAAGACTCAATTCTCTGTTATTAGTTTCATCGTTTGAAACAATCGTCAGATATCTTCTTTCTTCCTTTTTGCCTGCAACGCTGTATTTCGTGGTTAAAAATGCATTTTTATCTTTTAAATATTCCGTTCTCGTGTACCATTCCGGCTTATCCCACGGAGCCATTAAAAGTTCATTAAGGTACGGAAAAGCGCACTTTAAAATTGAATATTCTTTTACTTGTTCTCCGAGGTTTTTAACCGTAACATTCATTACAAACCGTTTATTTTTTTCGGTTACGAATAGTTCGGTTACCACTTCGGTTTTACCAAAAGTCAGCCTATAGATCGATTTTTCGGGCAAAAAGTCGATCGTCAACTTATCGGCGCGGAGCACGTCAAAATTGTTGAATACGCTTTCTCCGTCCGAAAAATAAGCTTTAACCGGCGAGCCGACTTCACGTTCTTCACGTTTGAAAACAGCTTCGCCTACAGGCGGATTTATCTGCGCCGTTATTATTCCGTACTGGTCGACTTTAACTAATATTTCATCGTTTTTATAGATGTACTCATAATTGCCCGCTTCGGGTAACTTTTCTATTCTGTAACCGCCCGGTTTTTTGCTGAATTTTCCGTAATTTTCGCCCATAAATATTTACCGTTTATCAAAAATCTTTCGTATGCGTACTCATCGCGACTTGCTTTAAATCCGCTACGCGTTTAATGTTATACAATATTTTTCGCTATGTCAACAAAAAACGACTTGGTCGCACTGTTTAAATCGAAAACATATTTTATTTACCGCAATAAGGCTACGTAATTCGATTATAGAAATTCGAGGGGAAGCGGATTCTCGGCATGAACCGTTTCGATTACGTTTATAACCATAGCCGCATGCTTTAAAGGCATTGCGAGTTCGGCGTTTTCGGTTATAGCGAAATAAGCGTTTTCATAAATAGCCGCAGTACCGACGTCAAATGCCGTCCCTTGATAATTTCCGCTTTCTTCGTGAACATTAAGTTTTTCTCTGCAATAAATCGGATTTCCGTTTTCATCTTCCAAAAAAGTATCGACGACGGCATGACTTTCGTTTTCGCTGTCTTTATAGTATTTCATCGTGTAACTTTCCGGCGTGTTTTTGAACGTGCCGCGCGAGCCTTGAATTTTGATTGTATAATTGCTGAATGCGTCGGTAGAATTTATTTCGATATCGACAAGCGGTTTTTTGGGAGCTGTAAGCAATATTTTAACGTAGTCCTCCGCGTCTCCGCTTGTGAGCGCAGTGTCTAATTTTGAATAAACCACTTTAAAGTTTTCGTCGAAATCTAAAAAGCCCAGCCCCATAGCGATAGGATGAGGGCCTGTGTTATATGCGCTGCCTCCCATCTTCTTTTGCAACGTTTGCCAATCCCATCTGCGAGAAAACCCGTTATATCTTATACTTATTTGTTTGATGTCTCCCAATATTCCGCTTTTTATAACGTCGAGCGCGTGAACGTAGAAAGGCGCGGGTTGAGTATTGTGAAACACTATTAGTTTTACGTTGTTATCACGGGCTGTTTTTATAAGTTCTTCGCACTCAAATTGATTGCGGGCAAACGGTTTTTCGGTCAAAACGTGTTTTCCGTGCATTAACAAATCTTTTGTAATGGCAAAGTGCATTTCCGAATAAGAAGCATTTACAACAAGATCCACGTCTTTTTTATCAAATAATTCCTTATAATCGGAAAAAGTTTCGCAACCCGGAAATAATATCTCGGCTTTTTTGCGACGGCCCTCGTCGAAATCTATTACATATTTTACCTTGTAATACAAGTTTCGCTCCGAACGATAAAACGAACCGTGTATATCGCGACCGCTTCTTCCTTGTCCTATTATTGCAAGATTTAATTTTTCCATTTTTTTATCTCCTGAATTTGTATTGAATCAATTTTTTGTCCGACAACAAAAGTTGCTTCGACGTTTATATCGTCGTCAAATACGATAATATCGGCTCTTTTGCCTTTTTCAATACTGCCCGCATTGATTTTTGCGATTTTCGCGGGAGTTTCCGTAATCATTTTTACAGCGGTTACTACATCATAACCACATTCTTTGGTCATTACTCGCACAAGGCGGTCGGCGGTGGCGATACTACCCGCAAATGCCGAACGGTCTTTTAGTTTGCAAACGCCGTCCTCTACGATAAATTCCGTGCCGCTCATCACGCCTTCTTTTATATCCGTACCCGCTATCGCTAAGCTGTCGGTGCAAAGCAGCGTTTTATCCGCGCCTTTGATTTTTACAATCATCTTTATAAGTTCGGGTGGCAAATGCTTGCCGTCGGCTATTATTTCGGCGTAAAGTTCGTCGCGCAAAAAAGTGCTTTCGATAACGCCTAAACTTCTGAAACCGTGGTCGCGCGTTACGGTGGAAGTACACGAATACAAATGCGTTACGAGATTGCATCCGTTTTCGATCGCCGTTTTCATATCTTCATATTTCGCGTCGGTATGCCCCGCGGACGCGATTATGCCGTGTTCGGTTAAATATTTGCAGAACTCGCCGTTTTCGTCGTTCTCGAGAGCGTAAGTCCAACGCGCTATTGAGTCGCCGAACTCTTCGATAATCGACTTATAGTCGGCTTTTTGCGGTTTTGTTATAAATTGTGGACACTGCGCGCCGCACTGTTTTGCCGACAAATACGGCCCTTCTAAATGCGCGCCGATTATATTGCTTTTAGTTTTGTTTCCTCTCTTGACTGCGGCTATTTTCTTTGCGGCATCCCGCATTGTTTCAAACGCGCCCGCCGTAACGGTCGGCATAATGCTCGTAGTGCCGTGCTTTAAGTGAAAATTGCATGCGTTTATTACGTCCTCTTCGGTGCAGTTTATAAACGGATAGCCGCCCGCGCCGTGAGTGTGCAAATCTATAAACCCGGGCGAAACGTATTTACCCGTAAAATCGTAACGTTCTTCGCAAGCAATATCGGTTCTTTGTTTTTCAAAAAAGCCGTCTATAAGTCCGTTATCGATATATAAATACCCGGAACGCAAACCGTTCGGGGTTATTATTTTATTACTTTTTATTTCAATCATAATAACGCCGAACTCTTATCGTCGAGATATAATTTTGCGTTATCTCTCGTTCTTAAAACGCTTGCGGGGCAATGCTCGTCTATTCTTCCGTTTATCGTTTCGTAAACGGCTTTCGCTTTTGTCGCCGCAGGCACTATACAAAAGAGCCACGGTGCGGCAACGAGCGTGGGAACGGTTAAAGTCATTGCGTGCGTAGGCACTTCGTCGATCGCCTTGAAACAACCGTCGTTCACTTGCTGATTGCGGCAAATTTCGTCGAGTTTAACGGGTTTAACCACCTTTTTATCGTTAAAATCGGCAACGTCGGGATCGTTGAATGCGATATGCCCGTTCTCGCCTATACCCATTACGACGATATCCGTCGGGTTGGCTTTTAACAGTTTTCCGTATCTCTCGGCTTCTTTTTCGGGATCGGTAGCCGTTATATCTATATAATTAACGCTTTTGAACGGAACAAACCCGAAAATATGCGCTTTCAAAAAGTTCCCGAAACCTTGCGGAGCGTTTTTATCAAGACCGATATATTCGTCCATGTGATAAGCGTTTACCCTGTTCCACTCTATGGTTTTGTCCTCAACTAATGCCTTCAATACGTCGTTTTGCGACGGCGCGGCGGCAAAAATCATATTGATTTCCTGCTTTTCGGCAAGCAATTCTTTTATCTTAGCCGAAATATCTTTCGCAGCGGCTTCGCCCATAAGCGTTCTGTTTTCAAATATTTCTACCTGTAATTTATCTTTTACAAACGTTTTCATAATAAGCCTTTCAATTTTTCTACCGCGTCCGCAAACGCCGCTTTTTGATTTTCGTATTTATAAGGGTTGTCGAAACTCTTTCCGACAAGCGCGTTAAGCCCCGAAAAAGTCTGCAAATGCGGCTCTAAGGTAATAAACGCATCTTTCCCGCCGTTTTGTTTGTAATCGTCAAGAATTTCTTTTATCTTGGCTTCGCCCTTGCCTGCGGGAACTATCGCGCCCGTAAAAAACGCGTCTTTTATGTGAAAATACTCGATATAATCAAACAACAGTTTATACGCCGACAAAGGCTCGTAGCCGTCTAAAACGAAGTTGCCCATGTCGAACACGCATTTGATTCTTCCGCCGAAATATTCGGCTATTTCAAGGCATTTTTCGGGGCTTTCGCCATAAATGCGCGCTTCGTTCTCGTGACACAAGGTAAGCCCCGTGCCGCCCGATAAATCAACAAGTTTTTCAAGCCCCGCATAAACTTCGCTTTTACATTTATCAAACGGCGTTTCTTTTGAATAAAACGAGAACATTCTCACATTCTTCGCGCCTAAAATATTTGCCGTTTCATATACCCTTTTCGCCGTTTCGTAGTGCCCGTTCAAATCGCCTTTTATATCGATTTTGCCAAGCGGCGAACCTATCGACGAAACCTTTATTCCGAAATCATCGAGCGTTTTTTTAGTTTCCCTAACCTCGTTTTCGGTTAAAACGGACACGTTTTTGCCGTTCACTCCGCGAAGCTCGATATATTCGATAGCAAACTTATTCAACGCCTCGCATTGTTCTTTCAGACCGTCGGCATATTCGTCCGCAAAAGCGGATAATATTAACTTATTCATTATTATAATTCAAATTTATCAACCTTTTCTTCGTTGCCGCTTTCCAAAGATCTTTGAATTGCATTAAGCACAAAGACGGGGGCAATGAAATCCTCATATGAAAGGCGTTGTTTCTCGCCGCAAAGGAGTCCGTAAAATTCTTCGAGTTCGATCTTAAAGCATGGACTGTCCTCTTTTATCGGAAATTCATCTCCGTGAACGTGGTGTTCAGAAACTCTCATGACATAATAGCACGAGTAGTTTCCGTCAACGTACAAACCCGTCACGTCATAGTCCTTATATCTGAATACAACGGTAAGTTTATCATCGTTCCTGTATGCTTTCACGCTTTCGGGATAATAGCCGAAAACCGTGGATAAAACGCCTATAAGGTGTTCGGAATAGAAGAAAAAGTTGCCGTAATCGTTAGTCATATTTACAGGGCAGCGAACATATCCCGAAAGAGTTTTGCCGTCGAAATTCTCTTCGCGTTCCTTTTTAAGCGTTCTAACGAAATCATCGTGTACACAACACGATCCGCCCGTAAGTTTAACGCCTGCCGCTTTACATTCGCGCGCAAGTTTTAACGCGTCGGTTTCTGCAATGGAAACAGGTTTATCTATAAACATAGGCACGCCTGTTTTTATGTACGGAGCGGCATATTTATAATGATTATTGCCGTGACGAGCGGTAACTATTACGCCGTCAACCTTACCCACCGCTTCGTCATACGCACTCATAACTTTAACGCCGTATTTTTCGGCAAGTTTTTCGGCTGCGGTTTTATCGTCGCTATAAACGCCCGCTACTTGCAAATCTGCGTACTTTTCGTTTCCCTTCATAAATCCGAGAAACATATCCGCATGAGAATTTTCACAACCTAAAATAACAATTTTTTTCATATCCGTTTATTAAATATTTATTTTTTTACCGTTCGACTCGTACATTTTAAGTATGAGTTTTACAGTCTTAGAGCCTTCGTAAAAGTCTATCGGGAATTTTTCGCCCTTTTCAAGACAATTATAAAATTCCCTTATAAGATTATTGTGTCCCACGCCCCATTCTTCTTTACCGAATATCGGCGTGCCGTCCGATTTTGTAACGAACTTACCGTTGACTATAAGATTATCGCCCGAAAGTTCCACTGCATCGGTTTTTGATTGAAACATAAGAACTATCGGAAAACAGCTCGCCGCTGAATTTGTTGCGTTTATAATAAAATTACCCCCGTTTTTAAGCGAAAACAAACCATACGCCGTATCTTCGACGTCGATTACGCCTTGAAGCGAGTTATTCGAACAATGCGCGATAACCGTTTCGGGCATTCCGCAAAACCATTGTAACAAATCGAGCGAGTGGATCGCCTGATTTATCATAACGCCGCCACCCTCGTATTGCTTTTTACCGCGCCACGCGCCCGATGCGTAATATTTTTCATCTCTTTGCCAGACGAGATTTGCCGTTGCCGCAGTTATTTCCTTACCCTTGAAAAATTCTTTAAGGTATAAAACCGAAGCGTTATAGCGATTCTGAAAGCAAACGCCGAGCGTTGCCGAAGAATTTTTAACTGCTTTTTCGATAGCGTTAAGTTGTTCAAAATTTATGGCAAGCGGCTTTTCGCAAAGAACGTGTATGTCCTTGCTCAATGCTTTACAAATAACTTCCGAATGAAGGTAATGCGGAAGGCAAACGTGTATGACGTCTACTTCACCGCTATCGATCATTTGATTATAATCGGAATATTCCTTCGCTCCGAGATTGAATTCAGCGTTAATTTTTTTACATTTTTCCGCATCGACGTCGCAAATAGCGGTTATCTTTTGTCCGCGATTTAAAATCGCCCTTATATGAAGCGGAGAAATCGCTCCAAGTCCTATTATACCTACTCTCATAATAAACCTTTCAAATCAAGTTATAAAAACAATTTTACGACAAATCAGTTATTCGAAAGATCTTCGCCGTTTGTTTCTGTTACTTTTTTGTACCAGTAAGCACTTTTTTTGGGGATACGCTCCAACGTTTTATAATCCACATAAACAAGTCCGAACCGTTTCGAATAGCCATACGCCCATTCAAAATTATCTGTAAACGACCAGTAGAAATAACCTTTTACGGGATATTTTTCCGCCATTTTTTTCACTCGTTCGATATGGCGTTTCATATAATCGATACGCATATCGTCGGGTATATCTCCTTCGAGCGTTTTCCATTCCGAAAGCGCAACCCCGTTTTCGGATAAAATAATCGGCATTTTGTACCTGTTATAGTAATATTCAATTAAATAATCAACCGCTTCCGGCGTGACTGCCCAGTTCGTTGCGGTAAAATCGTCCGTCGGCAAAGCGGATTTTCTTTTTATTCCGTTTGCGGTTTTTTCGATATAAAAACCTCTGTAGAAATTGGCGCAGAAGAAATCGAGATCGCTCTTTATTATCTTCATATCTTCTACCGACGGATTATAGTCGTATTCCTTAAACCATTCTTTATAGTCGTCGGTAAACTCGCCTTTTATGAGCGCGTCGGTAAAATAGCATCCGTCCCAAAAATCTCCGCTCGGCAAAAAGTTGTATTTTAACGCAAGTTCTTTATCTTCTTCTTTAGTCGGCATTACAGGCGTAAAACACGGAGCGATACCTATATTAAGTTTGTGTTTTGCGGCTTTCCGCATTACCTTTTCCGCTTTACCCATACACAAAAGCAAATTGTGGGCAACGGTAAAAGTTTCCTTTCTGGAAAGTTGTAAAAACGGCGCGGACGTACCCGAAAAATGCCCTTCTTCGACTATACACTGCGGCTCGTTCATGATAATATAATTACTGACTCTCGCCCCGAAAATTTCAACGACCTTTTCGGCGTAATTCGCAAACCAATCGCTTATTTCGGGATTGAGATAACCGCCTTTTTCGTAAAGTTTACGCGGTAAATCCCAATGAAAAAGCGTTACCCAAGGCGTAATATCTGCGGCTATAAGTCGATTAACGAGGTCTTTATAGAACTCAACGCCTTTTAAATTGACTTCTCCCGTACCGCACGGAAATATTCTCGCCCAACTTATCGAAAAACGATAGTTCTTTATTCCGAGTTCTTTTAAAAGCGCAACGTCCTCTTTGTATCTGTGATAATGGTCGCAAGCAATTTTTCCGTTCATATCTCCGAGGATTTTTCCTTTCGTAAACTTACTGTCCCAGACGCTTTCGCCTCTGCCGCCTTCGTTTTCGGCACCCTCGATCTGATAAGCGGAACAAGAAACGCCCCAAATAAAATTTTTATCTAAACTCACACTTTCTCCATTTATAAAAAATTGCGGTCAAGTTGTTAATTTACAGAGATTCCGGTATAAACGTCCTTGCCGAATGTTTTCGGATTGCCGATTATACAAAACGTATCTTTCTTATACACACTTATTTCTTTATATCTTTTTCCCAACGTTTTTTAAGCAAAAATGCGGCGGCTTTAGGTTCCCGTTCTTTTGTGAATACACCCTTGCGGTTACCGCGGACGCGCAACGTACCTTCTTTAGTTTTAAAATCGGCAAAATTCCATACATGCTCACCTACAACGTATGGCATATTGTCAAAAACACGACAACACTCGGTAAGATATTCGCACTGATATTCTTCTGAAAATGCCATAGAATAAAGCGAATGTATGCCTTCTACAGTGTCAGCGCCGAACTCGGTAACGATAATCGGCTTGTGGAATTTTTCATAATACTGACCTAAATCCGCTTTATAAAGCGGTTCTATAGCACCGATATTACCTATTTCGTCGTACCAGCCGTAATATCTGTTGAGCGATATAAAGTCAAACAAATCGGCACACTTGTTATCTTCGTTGAATTTAGTTTCTTCGGGCGAGGTTATAGGCAAATCGGTAAGCGCGCGGGTGTGCGCGACTACTTTTTTAAAATAATCTCTCGCTTTATCTTCGTACGTCGCCGCTTCGTTAGCGACGCTGATCATTATAACGCTCGGATGATTTTTATCTCTTTCCCATAAAAGCGATAAAAGCTCTTTATGAAGCGCAAGAGTTTTTTCATCCGCTCTGCCTTCGCCGAAAGTGTAATCCGGCCAGTGATTTACGCCGACCGCAGGCACTTCGTCGATAACAAGAATTCCGTATCTGTCGGCAAGATCATAAATTTCTTCCGCATAGGGATAATGGCTTGTCCGGAATGAGTTTGCGTTGATCCACTTAAGAAGCTCAAAGTTTCTTACGTTAACCGCAGAATTTATGCCTTTACCCAAAATAAAGAAATCCTCGTGCATGCCGAAACCTTTGAGGTACACGGGTTTATCGTTGAGATAAAGCCCCTTTTCATCGTAAGAAACCTTGCGGATTCCGAACATCAGCGAATATTTATCTGTAGAAGATTCTACCGTAAGTTTATATAGAACGGGCGATTCCGGCGACCAAAGCTCGGGGTTTTCTATATTCAAAGCAGTTTCGCAGTTCTGTAAATCGCTGATTTTCAACTCCTTCTCGACTACCGCTTTTTCATCCCTTGATATCTTAATTTTTATATCGTCAAGCTTCAAATCGTCATTGAAAAAATCAAGTTTTACCGAGATCTTATTATAATCGCCGCCGACTACCGTTTTTACCGTTATATCGCTGAACGCGCATTTGTTTATACCGTAAACGATAACGTCGCGATGAATCCCCGTAAAATTGTAGAAGTCGTGATTTATAACCTGTTTATATTTCGGATGTTTTTCCGGCTCGTCAATAATGAAAAAATTGGTGTTCGCCGTTGTTTCGCGAAAGGAATTGCCCTCTTTCAGCATCCCCATCGGAAGAGTATGAAAATCAAGTCGGTTATCGATTATAACCGACAATCTGTTTTCGTCTTTCAGATTTTCGAGCGGCAAATCAATCGGAAGATGTCCGTTTATACCGTCGCCTATTTTTGCTCCGTTAAGGTAGATTTCGCACTTATGACTTGCCGAACCTATTCTGAGCCGATAAATTTTATCTTTTTCCTGTGGTAAAGAAAATTCCGTTTCAAACAAAACCTTGCCTACATATTCGGCTATGCGTTTATCGGTTACTATATCGTTTATACTTGCAGGAACTGCCATAGGAAAGGTTTTTTCTGCTTTGTTCAATGGAATATAATCGTCTTCTACGAGTTTATAATTCCATATGCCGTTAAGGCTTGTCGTACTTCTGAATTTGTTTGATTGAGGATATAACATATTATCTTTTTTTATTATTCGTGAAAGTTGTTTCAACCGACGCGCAATTCGAACAGTCTATCGCTTTTCTTATTATAATAGTAAGGATTCAAGCTGTTGCAGACAAGTTTTAAACTTTTTATATTTTAAATTACGGCAAGTTGCTTTTCAACATTATTTTTACTTAGGGATTCCATTCGTTATTTCTTTTTTTACTTATTATAAAAAACAATCGATAATCGTTTTTTTATTGACAACTGCGTTGACAACCCTGATAATATATGCTAAAATCACCACAGGTGAAAACAATGAGCAAGTTAAAAAATCATTCAATAAATAACGCTATCGATTACGAAAAATTCTATTTCAATTTCAGAACGGGCGACTACCCCACATACCATAATCACCATGGTTCGTGGGAGTTTATGTATATAACGTCGGGCGAATATACGCATACGATCAACAAGCAAACACGTATTTTAAAACCGCGCACTTTGTGCGCTTTGCGCCCGGATGACGAACATTCTACACATCAGAACCTCCCGGATTCTACTTATATCACCTGCCACATAGGTATAGAACAATTCACCGTTTTTATGAATTTTTTTAGCCGTGACGTATTGAACAGGTTATTCGCCCCCGATATAATCGAATTTCAGGTATCGCCCGGTAGAGATAAACATATAAACGAAATAAAAACCGAATATCTTTCATCGTCGGATTTCGATTATAAACTGACCTGCGACGCCTTTTTGGTTACTTTTGCCGAATGTCTTATTAACCAAGTAAGCAAAGAACCAAACTATCCGCACTATTCGGGTGGAGTTCGGACTTTTATTCAACTTTTGACAAAGCCCGAAAATCTTGCGTTTCCGCTACGCGACCTCATATCGCAAACCAACTATTCTTATTCGCACTTAAACAAGATATTCACCGAAGAAATCGGCGTAAGTCCGTCGGAATACCTCAAAGATAAGCGACTCACTTATGCGAAAAAATTACTTAGCGGTACGACTTATAAGCATAGTTTTATTGCCGAATGCATAGGTTTTGCCACCTATCCGCGATTTTGCACGTTTTTCAAGGAAAAAACGGGGCTTACGCCCTCGCAATACGCCGCAAAATACCACACAGATTGATTATTTGAACTTTTCGCAAAAATCATAATTACAAGGTCTTTCGTCCAAGGGTAAATAAACGATTTTTTTCGTAAATCTTTTTTGTTAGGGATTATATTGCAGCAATGAACACGAGCGAGATATACTCTTTTGTATATCTGCCGTTTACGCTTGCTTCTATAAGAATTTCATTCAGCGCGTCGATTTCTTCGCCCGCTTTGATTTTTATTTTGACTTCGTCGGACACGCAATCGAGCGTAAACGGCGTCCAGTGCGGCACAAAAACGTCGAACGACGATTTATCCGCCGTAAAGCCGTCGGGCAGCCAAAGTTTAAATCTTGCCGTGTGCGGAAGATTGCCGTACGCTTTTACGTTGTTTATAACTTTAAGCGATACCGTCTTTTCCTCGTTCGGCGTGATTTTTAAACCGCTTTCGTAAGTTAAAACAACCGTAATACAGCCGATTTTTTTAGAAAACGCGTTTTCTTTAAGCGAAAAAAGCGAGGCGCGCATGCCGTCGGTTTCTTCCGCTTTACCGTAGGGTAAAGGCAATTTGGCTTTTTCGTCTGAAGAAAGTTCGGTTTTATCGCATAATTCCACGCTCAAAGCGTTAGTAGAATTAAGGCGCAAAACGGCGGGCGCGAGCGAACAAACTCTTTCGGTTAACTCCTTGCAGGATTTTACCGACGGAAAAGCAATGCACGGGTTTATAGTGCCTGTAACTATTTTATCGCCGATATATTCGCACCAGTCTTTGGGTAACCCCTTTTCGCCGTAAATAATGCCCATTATCGAGCCGATTGTACCTGCCGTGCAGTCGGTATCGTCACCGCAGTTAAGCGCGGTAAGCATGGACTTTTTAAAATCACCCTCGCCGTAAAGCAAGCCGATTACTACAAACCCTACGTTGGACGGAGCCTGAAACCAACCGTCGCCGATATCCGCGTTTGCTTTTTGAACGATATTTCTTGTTTCTATAGCCGTTTTACCCTCGTTAAAACACTTTATTACAAGACGGACGGTCTGAGCCATCCGGCAGTTTTCGGGAATTTTTGACAAACCTATTTCAATAAGTTCGGTTACGTCGGAAACGACAAACGCCGCGCTTTCGATTGCGGCGACGAACGCAGCAGCATAAGTGCCCTCGCCCGAGCCGTGATCGACTTTTGCATCCTCCATGGCAAAACGAACGGCAAGATCGGGATAACCGGGCGCAAGAGTCGCCCAGATTTCCGTACGAATCCATGCGCCGTTGGAATGTTTCCAGGCGTTATCGAAATCGCCGCAAAGAGGCGGAATAATGCCTCTTAACATATTTTCGTGCGCAATACCGTATTCGTTCCAGTATCCGCTTATAAACGACAGCCAATACTCGCCGAGCACCTCGGCTGTAATGTTTTTTGCCCCCTCGGATTCGACCGCGTGCAGCCATACAAGCTGCAGATCGAGATCGTCGTTAGGCAGAGCTTCGCCCGGCTTAGTGGTAAAACCCGTTACGTTTAAAATTTCTCGCTTGCCCTCGTAAGGACCGCCTATCGTGCCGCCTATGTTTTTACCCGTCCAACAGGCATAGACCTTGCTTTTGTATTCTTTAAAGTTCAGTTTCATAATAAAAGGTTTAATAAAAGTTTTTTATAGGCTGTTGCCGTCGCCGATATTCGTTCGGCAACGGCAACGCTTTTTGTTTTGTTAGTGATGACGAATGGAATCCCTACTGTATAATTATGCTTCGGTGGTTGTATCCGCAGTTATAACGGTTACGCCGTCCAATTCATGTATCATTGTCGCCTCACTCACGGTATCACCGTTAAAACCTAACGTTGTAAGCGATTTAACTTTGATTTCAACATTACTGTAGGTATTATTGGTTATATTGTGACCAAAAGCCGAGTAGACATCATATCCGCTTGCGTCGATTTTTACTTTGGTAAGTTTGTTGTCCTGCATAAATCTCGAGGCAAAAAATCCTTGATTATGGATAAGGGATGTATCCTTGACATTAACGTATTCTACGTTGCTAAGGGTAACGTCGGTTATTTCGGCTCCCCTTACCGTTCCGCCGAACAACGCGCCTAAATATTGTCCGTTATATTTGAATTTATCAAACTTGACGTTTTTAATAACGGCGCCTTTGCCGACATGTCCGAACATACCGAAAGTATTGACGGCAAAACCCGAAATCGTGTGTCCGAGACCGTCGAACGTGCCGCGGAAACCGAAATTTGTCTCCCAATTCTTTACAGCACCCTTGTAAGTCAAACTTGCCATCATAGGCTTAAGCCATTTTACGTTTATATCGTTGCCAAGAACGTAATAACCGTAAATCGAAGTATTGTTATCGATATTGGTCTGAGTTACTTTTACAACGTCGAGATCTTCCACATTGCGGATTATCTTTGTTGCCAGAAGAACGTTCACGTTGAACGTATAAATGACGTTATTCTTAACGGTTGAAGCAAGTAACGTAAGCGCGCCCGTTTCGGTAATACCGCTTAAATCGACGTTGAGTTTACCGTCGGTTAAAGCGCCGTTACCCAAGACTTTGCCGTTATAAGTTAAACTGACGGTATCGCCGATATATTCGGTTGCAAACGAAAGGTCGATTTGAGTTGCGGTTGTTTCAAGTAAAATGGTTTCGTGCGCAAGTACGACGGTTTCGGCAGTATAAACGATTATTCCGTCGGGTACAATTGATTTATCCGCAGCGTTTACGCTTTCACCATTATTACCAAACATTGTATATGATTTGACTTTAATTACAACGTCGGTATAAGTACCGCTCTTAACCTCTTTTCCGAATAAAGAGCAAACATCGTATGCGCTTGCGTCGATTTTTACATTGTTCAATTTACACCCCGCTGTAAATCTCGCGCTTAAAAAGCCTTGGGTTTCGGGGTTACTTGCAACGTTCTTGTATGCAGACACTCTGATATTTACGTCTTGAACGGTAGCGTTTATAACGGAGTACCCAACTAACGAACCGCAATACGCGCCAATATACGAAATATTTTCAAAATCAACATTTTTGATAACCGCGCCCTGACCTACAAAGCCGAATATTCCGCCCTGACCGACTTTAACGTTTGTAATCTTATGGTTAAGTCCGTCGAACGTACCGCGGAAACCTTGATTTTGGTTCCAGTAATAATTATTTAACGATTTGAGAATATTTTCATAATCGGAATGAATTTGCGCGTTCGCAAAATCTATATCGTTACCGAGAACATAATATCCCTCGATAGGCGTATAAGCAGTAAGTTGTTCTAAAGAAATTCTTACCGCCGCCATATCGTCTGCGGTGCGAATAATCTTAGTAGCCAAAAGAACGTTCACGTTGAACGAATAGTAAACGCCGTCTTTATCTGTAGTGGCGACAAACGTAAGATTGCCTGCGTCGGTCATTTCGCTGAAATCTACGGTAAGTTTACCGCCGTTTAACGCGCCGTTTCCGAGAACTTTATCGCCATAAGCAAGGCTTGCGTTTTCTGTAAAATATGCGCTTGCGAACGAAAGATCGAGTTCGGTGGTTGCTAAATCGGCAAGGATTGTTTCATGTGCGACTTCAACCGTTTTTGTAAGTCTTTCGACGGTTACGTTGATAGTTACGTGCGCTTTTTTGCCATCCGCGGCGGTGTAAGTAGCCGTTAAAACGGTTTCGCCTATAGCGAGAGCTTTAACGGTATATTCGGCGCTGCCTGTAATTTCAACGATACCTTCGGTCGATTGAGTCCAGGCCATAACGACATTTTCGGTAACGGTTGTTCCGAGCGTTACTTTGAACGAGAACGTTACTTTGTCGGGTTTGCCCTCGTCTTCCGCGGAGTAAAGTTTAAGCGAGTAACCGCTTTCGGTTTTTTCAAGTACTTCTGCGCTCGTATCGAAAACAAATCTTTCGGCAGAGCCGCATGCGCAAGCGCGATAATCGTTACCGTTTGCGTCGGTAGTCCACGTGTAAGCGTGGTTTACGGTAAGCGTTGCGGGATTACTTTCGGCTGCGGCATAATTGTTGTCGCCTGCCGTGTAAGCCTTAACATAATAAGTACCTGCAACAAGACCGTCGGCGGGAATATCTATATATTCGCCGTCAGCCGCGGTTGCGTATTTATAAGTAACGGCCGTACCCGCGGTTGCGGTTGCGTTAAGAACTATATTCTGTTTACAAGTAACGGCATCGATCTCGAAATCGTTTATCGCGTTGTCGCCCTTTGTCATTTCAAATCCGGCAATAGCGGAAGCTCCCTTATAATCGTCGTCTTCGGCAACGGTTGCTTTTACGAAATATGCGCCTGCGCGTTTTTCGATAGCTTCCCATGCAACGTATTCGCCGTCGGAAGTAAGAGCGTAAGTATAAACTATCTCTGCGCCATCCGGAATATGAGTTGCATCAGCGGTTACAACAGGCGTTACGTTTTCGCCGTATTTAACATCTTCGGCGGAAACGGTAACGGCGTTTTCATTCTTTGCTTTTGTAATTTCAAAAGAAATTACGGCTTCCGCGCCGTCATAGTTTTCGGTCGCTTCCACATACGCCTTTACAAAGTAAGTGCCCGCCGCCGTGGGAACGTTTTCGGTATAAGTGCCGTTTTGTTCGGTAGCGTAAGCAAATTTTACTTCGCCGAATTCCGCATTTGCCGCAGGTACGTTTGCGGTTTCACCTGCTCTCCATCCGTTAAGCGTAAGCTCGCTTACCGAGTTTGTCGCCTTTGTAATGACAAATTTAAGCGTAAGCATAGTTGCGTCGGCTTCGTCCGGTGTTTTCCATTCGTAAGCGTTTTCGTCGGTGAGTTTTAACACGACGTTATATTCGCCTGCGTTTACGCCGCCGTTATTTTCGATAACGGTGTAAGCATCGCTTGCTTCAACGGTCGCCGCCTGCTTTTCGCCGTTATAAACTTTTGAATTTATAACGGGTGCGTTGACCACGGTTTTGGCAGATTCACTGTCTTCGGAGCCGCATGCCATAACGGCGCATGCAGCGAAAACGATGCAAAGAACCGCCAGCAGTGCTTTGAGTTTTTTCATATTTTTCCCTCCAATTTTTCGATAACTTTGTTATCCTATATTACAACGCAGAATGCGTCTGAACCTTTTGTTCGCTTTGCCTTATGCAACGACGACGGTCACTCCTGCGGGAGCAATCGTTTTATCACTGCTGTTTACGTCTTTACCTTGATTTGCAAACATTGTGTACGATTTTACTTTGATTTCGACTCCGCTGTAGGTGTTGTCTGCTTTATCTCCCACCTGATTTCCGAATAACGAATAAACGGTACATTCGCTTGCGTCGATTTTCACGTCTTTCATAATAGCGCCGTCTGTATATCTCGACGCTAAAAGTCCGTTATCATGAGTTGTTCCCGCAAAACCGATTACACCTATAGTTACATTGTTTATTTCGGCACCTATTATTGTTCTTGCAAGCACTGCGGAAAGATAGTCGCCATTACAGCTTACGTTTGCAAAATTAACGTCTTTTATTATTGCGCCCTTTCCTATATTACCGAACAAGCCGTTTGCGCCCGCAGTAAAATCGGATATAGTATGATTTCGACCGTCGAAAACACCTCTGAATCCGAAACCGCCTTCCCAATAACCGGGTTGACCGCTTAAGTTCTGCGAAAGTTTTGCGTTCTGCACGTCTATATCCGCGCCGAGAACGTAATAACCGTAAATCGAAGCGTTGATTGTTTTTATTTTCAAAACGTCGAGATCTTCCGCATTGCGGATTATCTTTGTTGCAAGTAAAACGTTGTAACCGAACGTGTAATACACTCCGCCCTTCTTCGATACGACTTCAAACGTAAGTTCGCCCGTTGTACCCGCTTTTGTTAAATCTACAGCAAGTTTGCCGTTGTTTACAGCGCCGTTTCCGAGTATTACGCCGTTATAGGTTACTGTTGCATTTTCGCCGACGTATTCGTTTGCGAACGAAAGATCGATTTCGGAAGTCGCTGTTTCGACAAGCTGTCTTTCGTGCGATACGGTTACGTCACGCGAATCGGCTATTTCGATTTCAACGGTTACATGCGAACCGTTAAGATAGGAAATCGCATTTATCGTAATACTGCCGGCGCCGGCATCTTGCGGTACGCTGATCACGCCGTTTTCAAGCGTGATGCCGCCAAAAAGATTTTCGGCTGTAATGCCTGCGTAACGAGTATTTACCTTAACAATCGAACTGCCGCCTAAAGCAATCATTTCGGCAATCTGAACGAATTCTATCTGCTGATGCAGGTCGATAGTTTCGATTGCGTGTTTAACAAACGGTATGCCGTTTATAACCGACCATACGTCTTCGTCGAACTCGCTTATTATGCTCTTTAACGGAACGGAAGTCGAAAAATCGCTATAAGACGTAGCGGTATAAGACGAACCGCTTTCGCTCAGGATTTTATCTGCGCGGGCATGGTCGCATACAACAACGAGATTTTCTACGTTTTTGGTTCTCGTTCCCAAAACTACGTTTGCAAGATCGGATCTGTCTTTATTGGTAACGTAAGCGATATCCGCGCCTATTGCGTCCACGAAACAGTTCCTGACCTTTGCGGAATCCGAAGCCCCGCACGAGAAGAACGCGCCCATGGTTCTGGGATCGCCGTTAGCGCTGAACAAATCCCTGTTTTCGTTGCCTGCGCCTAATTTTGCGAAAGTTATATTGACGTTTTCTATAAGTCCGCCGCCGTAGGAACAGATAAACCCGTTATTTTCCTCTACACCGGCGTTCGTGAACGAAACGTTTTTGATAACGGCGTTGTTACCCGTAAATCCGAAGATACCGCCGCTTTCTCTGCCGCTCGTAGCCGCTTTGACGGTAATTCCGTTTACGTTATAGCCGCGCCCGTCGAATACGCCCCTGAAGCCGTATTTTGACGGATCGTTCCAGCCTGCGCCGCCGAGTTTGTTGTTTATCGTCCATATTTCGCCGCTGTCTGTAAGAGAAACAAAACCTGCGTTATATTCAATATTTCCGTTGAGTACGAAATAACCGTCAAGCACGCCCGTGTTGCTTACGTCGCCGTTTGCGCGGGCAAGGCTGCGCATCTGATCGAATTCCGCTTTGTTGCTTATTATAAGCGTGTAAATATCCGCTGTAAACGTGTATTCAACGTCGGCGGTAGACAAAATCATCTCTCTTGCGCCGAGTTTATCAGCCGTTTTGGGAAGTTTATCCTTGTTGAGAACGACGTTCTTGCCCGACACGGAAGAATAAACGTTTACTCCGTCTAACGTAAGCGACAAAACGTTTTCGTTAAACGAGTCGGGAAGCGTTACGGGCTTTAAATCTTCGACCTCGATTTCCGGACGGATATCAAGCGTTTTAACTGCCTTTTCGACGATAACTTTTATGGAAACGGTAATGTTTTTGCCATTCGGCGTGCGGTAAGCGCCGATAATGTCGGTCGTACCGGCGGAAACCTTTTTAACGATATAATTTCCGTTTGCCCCCGTAATTTCGGCAATGTCGGGATCGTACCGTTCGGAATCGAGATCCCATTTGATGACCGCATTTTTAACCACGCTGCTGCCATAATACGCCGTAAAGCTTAAAGGCATTTCGGTTCGCCCCGCTTCGGCTAAGGTGAACAATTTCAATTCGTAACCGTCGTCGCCGACCGTGATTTCTCCGTCGGGCACAACGGTCGCTATGGGTTCTATAACCTTTACCGATACGCTCTTATTAACGTAAATCCCGTTAAAAGTTGCCGAAACGTAATATACCGCTTCGCCGAGAGATTTCGCGGCAAAAGTAACCGTTCCGTTGCCTTTTACCACGTTGCAAACCTGTTCGTAACCGCCGGCTAACGACCATTCGATTTTAGCCCTTTCGGTTACGTCCTCGCCCCTGAATAAAACGCTGATTTTGCCAACGTAACTGTTTCCGTTTTCGACGGTGATTTTATCGGCTGTTTTTATAACGGGAGCGTAAACGCTGTCGGTTACGGTAAGAGCGCAGATCGCCATGGCTTTGCCCGACATTGCGATAATGTTACATCTGCCGGTTTTTACGCCGAGAACAAGACCGTCCCGGTCTACCGTGGCAACCGAGCCGTCACTCGTGCTCCACTTTACGGTTTCATCGCCGTTTTCTACGGTGGCGGAAAGTTTTATGGTTTCAAACTCGGCAACCGCCGCGGTTTCAGCCGAAATCTTCACGATGGTTTTATCTCCGCCCGAGGACGAATCGCCCGAACTATCTTTCGTTTTACCGCAACCGATAAGCAAAGTTGCCGATGCTAAGGCAAGCGATATTACCGCGATTAAAGAAATAGCAATTTTTAACAATCTGTTTTTCATAATCGTTCCCCCTTAGTCCAGATTCCAGCCGGAAGTAATAACGGAAATAACAAAGTGTTCCTGATGCGTGGTGTTGCCCAGATCCTCAAAATCTTTAAGGAACGATTTACGCATTGCTTTAATCTGACTTGCGCTGAACGATTTATCGTATTTGGTGCATAAAACGTATCTGGGGAACAGAGATTCGATTAAAATATGCTTGGAAAGCGCTTCGTATAATTCGGAATCGGTATCTTTATATTTTAAAATCTCGTTTTGTGCAACGTCGAAAGAATTAAGCCAGCCCGTTACGAGAGCCTCCGGCCATACGCGGTTATCTGACAAGCCGTAAGAGTGAACCCGACCGCCGGTGATGTTTTCGTTGATGGTTAAGTTAACCTGTACTTCGTTGAAGTATTTACGCATGACGGGCGCGGCTTCTCTGAAATAGTACTTGAAGAATTTATCTACAAGTTCGTTATAATCGGAGTTCACGTCGAACATGCCCTTTGAGTTGATATAGTCGCGCAGTTTGGCAAAGCCGGGGTTATTCATGTTTTCCCACGTGCCCTCGGGGTAAATGTAGTTACCGCCGAATTCCTTGAAATATTTGAAGTTATCAAGCAATATGTGATAGTTGTTGTAAGGATACAAATATTGATAATAACTTATTTCATAAGACCAGATATAAAGGTTTGACGAACCGAGCCCTGCCCACGCTTCGATTGCCGAAGCGAATTCCCTGTTTTCCGCTTCATAGAACGAATGAATCCAGTTTGCCTTGGACGCAGCGAATTCATATGCCACGCCACGACCGCAAACGAGTTTTTCGGGTTGTCCGTTTTCGTCTGACACGACGGTTTTATTACCTTGCTCATCGAAGTCGTAACGAGTTTCGGGAATACCCTTGCCTTTTTCGTCGAGAACGTACTCGCCGTTTTTGCGCTGAACGGGCGCTTGCAAAGCTTCCTGATAGGCAAGAACTACAAGATTAAAAATTCTGCCGGGTTCGTTAGCGTCGATATACGCGTTAACCTTTTTTGCAAGGTCGTTCGCAAACGAAATCATCGCCCCGCCCAGAGTTCCGTAATAATCGCAACTTGCGTTACATGCCGCGCAATTGCATTTCCACGTCATGTTTTCGCCCAGTACGTCGTTTTGCGATATGCGCATGTTCAGGACGTCGGGTTTATTCTTTAAAATTTCAATGATTTTTTCAGACATGTGGTTCAAAAGCGCTTCATATTCTTCTTTATCGCCATGAGCGGTAAAGCACGGCTGACCTATGCGGACGCGTTCCAGCCCGCCGCCGACAGCAGATCTTTGCACGATAGCGCCTTCTGAAAACCATTTGCTGTGATTTTTTACGTCTTCCTGCGTGAAGAAATCGTAAAGGTTGTGAACGTTGCCGGTTTCGGTCTGAAGCATTCCCGATTTTTGCGTGAAGCCCATACCGTATTTAGCATCGCCCTTCATTTCGTTGCTGTTTATACGGAATTCGTAATCGGGGCGTTCGGCTATTTCGATTGCGGGCAAAACGTCGCCCGATTTTTCGTAAATAACACAGTCGACGGACATCATATCGTAACCTACGAGCGCACGGAGAAGCGCTATAGCCGCAAGCTGCGCGCCGTTTTCGCTCGTGCAGTATACAAGCACGTCGTCACCCACGGTTTTAATGTAGTAACCCTGATCGCCGAGAATTTTCGCCTCCGGAACGGTTACCGCCGATTTTATAAGTTCATTAAGCCCGAAAACGATATATTTACCTGCGGACAGATTACATTCTTCGGCAAATTCCAAGGGGAAATTCACACCTGTCGCCGCGCTTAAATGTTTGGAAACAAACTTTGAAGCAACGCCGTACCCTGAAACCGACACAACGGTGTATTCGGTTCTTCCGTTTGCGGAAAGTGTGCCGACGGGCTCGTTATAATTGACGTTGACGTCGTGCAGAGTGCCCTCGACTTTATGAGTTTTTACGTCGGTAACCGTCTTTACATCACCGCTGTCGTCGGAGGTATTATCGTTTTTACAAGCCGAAAAAGCCGAAAACGTAAATATAACGGTTAACAAAAGAATAATTGCTTTAAATATGCTTTTTTTCATATTTTTCATATTTTTCACCTTACCTTACGTTTACTTCGCAGCACAGCGACGAAGAGTTGCCCGCCGCGTCGGTTGCATACACAATAAAGGTATACTTGCCCGTATTTTCGCATCTGATTGCGTTTGCTCCGTCGACAAGTTCGATAAACTTACCCTGAGCGTTTATGATGAACGCCCTTACCGTGATTTCACTTTCGGGTGAAATGTTATCGGTAACTTTGTATTCGGGCATTACGATTACGTCGCCGACAGCCGCCGTAGCAGACGGAACTTTTGTAAATTTTATAACCGGCGCTTCCTCATCGGGCACGGTAACGGTTATGTTGGGTTTGTTGCGGTTGCCGACCCAGTCTACCTCCGAGATAGCGTATGAAACAGTGTATTTTCCGTATTGATTAAGCGTTATAACGTACTCTTCGTCGATCGGAACGTCTTTTAAAACTTTTCCGTTTTTATCCTTCATTATAGTTCCGTCGGGAGCCGTAACGGAAAGAGTTCCGTTTGATTCGGGAGCGAATACGTCGCTGCAAATACCGCGTTTTATAACGTATTCGGAGTTAACTTTTTGTTTTCCGCCATAGTCGCCCGATATGCTGAACGAAGGCGCGCTGTTATCCTGGTTTCTGTATGAAAGAGCGTTTTCGTTTACAGTCAAAACCATATAACGGCTATCCGCTTTATTATCCTTAGTAGTTACGCCGATATAAACTTTATCGGACGTAAATCCGTCGAATTCATCGCCGTTATCGTATACGGTAAGAGGAATGGACATAACCGCAGAATCGTTGCACACTACGTTTAGTTTTCCGTTGCCATACGCTATTTTAAGCTTGCCCCCGTTTTTAACAGACGAACCTAAAGTATAACTTTCGGCGCCATGCGTAAACGTTATTTTTGCCAAACCGATCGTTGCGGTAACGGTGATTTTCTTTCCGCTTGACGCGTTGATTAACGAAAATTCAAACGCGCCGAAATTGGTTTTACCTGCAAGCGTGCTTACGGCAACCGAAGCCTCGCTTTTAAGTAATGCGTTTGCAAAAATCCAGCCTGCATCTCCCGAACCGGGTATAACCGCAAGCCCCGTGGTGTATAACGCGTTGTTTTCGTCACGAGTGGTTACGTTAATATCTTTGCCGTAAACGTAGTTGGACATATATACCGTGTTGTCCGTTCTTCCGATGATTACGGGAACGTTGAACGCGGGATATACCGCACTGCCCGAGTAATAAGTTATTTCGGCAATATCGCCGTTACTATTGACTGCGGGAACGTATTCGCTGCCCGCTTTATAAATCTTTTCGCCGTTCGCATCCACGACTTTAACGTCGCAAAGCGCGCGCTTTAAGCTGCCCGACGTGTAATCGTTTGCATAAAGTTCGGGAAGGATATATCTGCCGCCGTTTATATATACGGGCGGCAAATTAATGCTGTCGACAAACATCGGTTTTTCGCCCCTCGTCGCATCGACGGTAAGGGAGATTGTCTGCGTTTTTCCTATATAGTCGGTCGCTGCAAATTCCACCGTGTACTCGCCTTCGGTTTCGGGACGGAAGCCGCCGTTTACAGCGGTGCGTTCTCCGCCGAAAACAACCGAGGTTTCAACATTGATTTTTCCGCTGCCGCCGCTTACGACCGGTTCGGGAATTTCAACGTAAGTGCCGAGTTCAACGCTCGATGAAACGGACGGAGGCGTAATCACTATTTCGGGAACAGATTTAACCGCCTGAACAAAAAGTAATTTCCTTCCGATATTGCCGAAACCGTCTTTAGCCGTATAAACTATAGCGTACGTGCCCGTTCTGTCGGGAACGAACGATCCGTTTAAAAGGCTTACCGAAACAGGTTCTTCGCTATGATAACCGTAAACAACTTCCGTTGTAACCTCGCAAGCGCCTGCGTAATCGTCGTATGCTTTGGCTGTGGGAACAGAATACGCTCTGCCCACTTCGGCGCGAGGCATTTCCGCATAGTCACTGTCGACGGTGATCGCCGGAGCTTCGTCGTCGATAAAATTGTTATCTCTTAATTCGTCCGCCGACATGCCGAATATTTCGGTAATGCAGAAATTCGCGGTCGAACTTGAATACCCGCTTGCGCTTACCGTAAGTCTTGCTTTATCCGACGACCAGCCGCGCCATAAATCTTTATAATAGTCCGAACTGTCGAGATCGGACACTATATCCGAATTGGCATAAACGATTTTTGAATTATAATCGAAAGATATCGTGCCGTAACGCGAATCGGGTTTTACGTTAAACGCAGGGCCGGACCAACCGTCGCCCGAGTTGTTCTGAGCCACAAACGAAATGTAAAGAGCCGTGCCCACATCGTCGTTTACATGCAGTTTTTTGCCTTTTTCATAACCGACCATATCCTGACCGTTTCCGCCTGCCATAACCCACGAAACGCCTACGCCGCCGGAGGAAAACTGACCGCGGTTAACGTCGATTCTTAAATATTTCGAACTGTCGACCGAGTCGGTGAGAGTAAATGTAAGTTTGTTAAAGTCGGCTGCGCCTTGATGTTCGGGTGTTATAAAGAACTTGAAAAGCGCGTCGCTTTGCGTAAGCGCGGCAACGTTTATTAGTTTTGTGAAAGTAAGTTTATCTCCGTTTGCGAGTTTTACTTTAAGCCCCGTGGAATCCGCGCCGAATTCGGTATAGCGACCATAAGCCACCGAACTTTCGGCGCTATTAACCCCGTAACCGAAACCCTGAACGGTAAAACTTTTTTCGTCAGAATACTGTTCTTTACCTATACTTGCATAGTAGCGCACGGTATAATTACCCGTTTCACTGAGTTTTACCGTTTTCCCGCGAACGACGTCGCCGCCCGGGAACGTCACGGTGTGAAGTGCTTTGACCGTGTTTGAACCGACGGTAAAAGTGCGTTCGGGAACGTCGAAAGTATCGCCGTAAGCGTAAACTCCGGCAATATCAACGTCGCTCCACACGGCGGCGTTCGCGCTTACGGCAAAAACCGCAACCATAGAACAGATCGCCGCGCACAAAAGGATAAAAATCATCGTTAATCTGCGTTTCATTCTTATTCCTCCTTTATTTTTTTGTTTTATTTTTGTTTTCTGTGTTTTTTATTTTCAGCCTTTGACGCCGCCTATCGACAGGTTGCCTAACAGCCGCTTATGCGTAAAGCAGAACAACGCGACCACAGGAAGAAGTAAAATAAGCGAAGTTGCAAGTTGCACGGGCGCTTTGCTGAACGGATATTTAGAAAACGTGCTGATCTGAAATACGTATTCGGCAAGCGTCGGGTGATTTGGAACGTAAACCATAGGAACCTGATAGTTGTTCCAGTAACCTATAAAGTTTATAAGCAATACGGTAAGGAACGTGTTGCTTGCTATAGGGAAAAATATTTTCAACATAATCTGCGCGTCGTTCGCGCCGTCGATTTCGGCGGCTTCGCTGAGAGCCGCGGGTACAGCGCAGAACATGTCGTAAAACACAAGGAAGTATATACCCAAAAAACTCGCGCGCATTACGAGCATGCCGATCATTTTATCATATAGCCCGAGGTTCATCGACATCTGAATTTCAGAGGTCTGATTACCTACCACGGGAATTACCATTACCACGAGAACAAGCCCGTATATGAATTTAGAGAAAGCGCATTTATACTTTGAACACGCGTAAGCCACCACGGCGGTAACGAACGTGTTTACAAGCGCGCAGCCTACCGAGTATAAAATCGAGTTCCAGACTATTTCACCGAAAGGCACAACGCCCTGTTCTTTCCGTATTTCGGCATTTTTTAAAACGTAAGGTATGTTTTCAAAATACCATGGGTTGGGAAGTCCTACCTTATTGCGGTTGAATGCAAGCGGTTCTTTAAGCGCGGTAAGCACCGCCCATAAAAGCATGCCTAACAAAAACGCGCAGTATAAAACAAGAACGATAAGCATTACGACGGTAAGAGGCGATAATCTGCTTTTTAAACGCCTTTTATGTGTTTTCATATTCGCACCCCCGCCCTTAATCTTCGCTCGGTCCTATTTTATTGAGGAACCAACGCGCTAAAAACGTAAGAGGAATCGCCACGGCGGACATCATAAGTCCGAGCGCCGCAAGCGGCGGATATTGCGAAATATCGCCCTTTGCCTTCTGCGTTCTGAAATACATCAAAAAGCCCAGAGTTGCCGTGTCGGGTTTCCAGTAATAGTTGAAAAACGAAAAGTTGTTTATCTCGTTTGTAAAAATACCAGCAATGCCCGTAACTAAAAAGATCGACAAAGTCGAAAAAGTTTGCGGAAGAACAATGCTGAAAAATTCGCGCGGGGGGCTTACTCCGTCAAGCTGAGCGGCTTCGATTATTTCGGGCGAAATGTTTGCCATTTTGTTTGAATAAAGCAAAACGGTAGTGCCGAAACTTACGAACAGATTATAAAACATAACCGTCGCGTACCTCGTACTTTTTTCAGATAACAACGCTCCTTTGAGTTCTATATGGAAAAAATTTAAAACGTCGGGAACGACGTAGTCGGTAAAGTACTTGAAAATCGAAACGAGAACTATGCTCGCTATGATTGACGGCATAAACAACATAAACCGGAAAAACATGGCGCCCGGTAATTTTTTGAAAATATAGTATGCAAAAAGCAAGCCGAGCGGAACGCCTATTCCAAGCGATATCGCATACGACTTAAGAGAAATCAGAAGCGTTTGGGTAAGTTGCAAAAACTCATTTTCGTCGGCAAACCAGTTTTTAAAGTTATCAAACGTCCAGGAAAATATATATTTTTTCGTTTCTGCGTCAAGCGTGATGTTTCTGAACGCAAGAATAAACAAGAATAAACGAGTTAATGTTTACCGCGATATAAAATATGCAAAACTGAAGTACCGGCAACGCTAAAACAGCAACGTAAAACCAAAAACTTTTTGCGCTTTTAAATGATTTTAATTTTAATTTTTTCATCATTCAATCCCCGATAAGGACAATATAAAAAACTAAAGTACAGCCGGTTCGGGCAAGGTATCCGCCCTGCCCGAACCGCTTTAAAATTCAAAATTATTTCCAGAACGAATATTTTTTGAAGTAATCGTTGAACGATTCAAAATATGACGTTCCTGTCGCGCCGCCTTCTTTTATTCCGTCTACAGCGTTCTTGTAAAGCGAACCGTTTACTTTTGCCGAATAAACGACGTCATACTGGAGGTTTGCTATATTTGCGTTGTAGAAATTGCTCGAAGAGAATTTGTAGATGATTTTCGAGTTGGCAACGTAGTTTATAACGTCTTTGGAGAACGACGAAAGCTTGTTCATATCGCTTCCCATATCGTATTTGTACGCTTTGGGCGCACCCGTCGTAACGGTGAAGTCCCTTAACATTGCGTCGGTGCAGGAGAATTTTACGAATTCCAACGCAGCCTTTTTAACGCCTTCGGAAAGGCCGCCCTTAACGCATACGAAAGCGTTGAGATAGTCGGAATAAACGTTGCCCTGTCCTACCTTATCGGCAGTTGCCTTGGGGAGCGGCATCCAGCCGAAATTACGGTTGGTTCTTGCATACTGAGAACCTGCTTTTTCCATTTCGGTAAATACGCCGGCCGATTCTTCCTGCCACCACGGGCCGTCGATAAGCATAGCGATCGCCTTGTCGTCGTTTAAGCCGGTTCCGAAATCATCGGTTCCCGCCATAAGGAATAATTCCTGGTTGTCGGTATGAGAAAACGAACCGGTGAATGCATCGTTATTGTAATAGTTTACGTTGGTGATAAGTTTTTCGATAAATTGCATTGCATAGAGCTTACCGATCTGACGAGCAACGTCGTAACCGTTCGACGAATTGATCGCTTTTTCTTCGGTAACTATATTGCCGTTGCTGTCTTTGGTAATTTTACCGTTTGCATCCAGAACAACGAGATCTTTGGCAATCGTGCCGTCAAAATCATAGTTTATGCGCATTTGTTCAACGCCCTCGTAATCGGAAATAAGGTTATCCATAAGGTTTCCGAGGTGGTGTTGTCTGTACTCGCCGGGCCAGCATACGGGAGTATCGTTCGCGTTGAAAATTTCATCGCAAAGCGTGAAGAATTCTTCGTACGTTGTGGGCAGTCCGTCGTCGGGAGTTCCCTCTACGCCGTCGGGACCGTTCGTTTTCTTGGCGTTTTTGTTACTGCCGATAATCGCACCGTTGGACTTATCCGCCGCGAGATAATACCCCTTCTTGTCAAAGAGGTCCTTGTTGTAGATTATTCCGTAGTTGCCGAAGTACGAAGGTAACGCATAATAATGCGTAGCGTTATCTTTTTTCGCTCCGTAATAATTGATTTGCTGTGAGTCGAGTTTTTCAAGAACGGTAAGCGCATCGTCAGCCGACGCTTTCGAATTAACTATATCGGTGAGATCTTCCAGAACGTCGATATACTTATAATAATGTTCGTTTTCGAAGAAGAAAATGTCGAATTCCGATTTCTGAATCTGCGCGGCGTTGAACTGCCTCATATCGGGCGTATGTTTAACAAGAACCCCCGTTTTTCCGTCTTCAAACGAAACGTTTGCAAACGCTTTTGAAAAAGCGTTTGCAAGACGGGTAAACCACTCGTCGCCATATCCGGCGCCGTAAGTAAAAACGTTAAGCGTTGTTTTGGTAGGATCGTCTTTTTTCGAATCGTTTTTTTTGCCGTTACCGCCGCATGCCGCCATAGATATTGCGGCGATGCATGCAAGCCCGAACCCGACGATACGTTTAAAAAGTGATTTTTTCACGATTTATCTCCTTTAAGTGAAATTTTTGAATTTGATTTTAAATTTATTTTTTCTTTTTTAATTTTTTATCGACTTGAAATTGCAATTAAGCGAATCGCCGGACAAAACTTCTTTGTCAAGCAAAAGGCATGCCGTTTGCAAAATTTTTTCTGCTTTTAAGCGATTATAGCAACGAAACCCGTCGCTTATTTATGTTCATTATATATTGCCAACGATTTGTTTTCAATACTTATTTTGCTTGTCGGGTTTCTTTTTTTACTTATTTTTATAACAGAACAACGCAGAATATAAACCATAAAACGGTAGGCATTACATTCGCAACCTAATTCTATACCAGCAAAAGATTAAAGTCAATATCGTATTTTAATACATTTTCCGTCTTTTTTTCATATTTGCACTCAAAAAAGAAGAAAAAAACAATTTATCTGATTTTCGATTGACTAAGAAGAAAAATCATTTTATAATTCAGGTATGGTAGAACTCATAGGTTATAAAATATGCAATCAGTACTTTGAAGATCCGGTCGATCTCGGAGGAATAAAACTGGTTCAGGCGGGAAGATATTACTGCAGCCCGGGAACGATCGTTGCCGATCACGTTCACGACGGATATTATGAACTGACGGTCGTTAACGGAGGCAGCGCGACGGTGCTTACCAACGATAAATATATACCCGTAAAAAAGAATGATATTTTCGTTGGATTCCCGGGCGATTTACACGGTATAGTCGCTTCGGTGGACGACCCTATTCAGTATGACCACTTAGCTTTTATAATCGACAAAAAAGAACTCGGCGAGCCTATGAGGAAAATAGCGATCGAGCACGCCGACCCCGAGTCGCGCATTATATACGACAGACGTATACACTCCCTTTTGATAGATATAATCGGCGAACTCGCGAACGAGCAGACGTACTATAAGGATTATCTTTTATACACAATATACAACACAATCATTTGCGTGATCCGCAAATTCGGCGAAAAAAGTCAAGCGGCGTTCTCGGAAAACGCGTCGGGAAACGAAAGATTCTGTAACCGTATTATGAATTATATCGACGCAAATATTTACGATCTGGAAAATCTTAACGGACTTACTCAGATTACAAATTACAACTATAATTACCTTTCTTCTATGTTTAAAAAGACCACGGGAAGCACGCTTCGGGATTACTTTTTGAACCGCAAACTTGAAACGGCAGACGTTCTGGTTAAGGAAGGTAAGCTTAAAATTTACGAAATTGCGGATAAACTGCACTACTCTTCCGCCGACTCTTTTACTAAAGCATACAAAAAGAAATTCGGCGTTTCGCCGAAGTCAAACAAAAATTAGCATATCGACCCGGAATAAGGAGCTTTTATGTTTTTATTCAACGAAAAAAATTGCGCGGATATTTGCCTTAAAAACACAAATAAGTACGTTTTTAAAGCTGTAAACGACCTTATAAGCGATTTTGAACGCGTAAGCACGTTCGGCGTAAAACCGAAAATAGTTAAAAACGTAACGCAAAACTGCATTATAATAGAGGAAAACACGCGAACTTCGGCAGAACCTGTCGCAGACGAGAGCTATTCGATAACGACCGAAAACGGAAACATCGTAATTCGCGCCGACGGATATCTGGGCACTATGTGGGGAATTTATACGCTGAGCGAAAAGTTTTTGGGCGTTGATCCCTGCTACCTTTTCAACGACCTTGCAATCGTCAAGAAAAACGCCGTTGAGCTGTCCGAGGTTGATATAGCCGATAAACCGGACGGATTCGGATTCCGCGGCGTATTTATAAACGACGAGGATTTACTGCAAGGCTGGAAAGACGGCGGCGGCGCAAGGCTTGTAGGCGGCGGATATTATTACGTTACGGTTGCAAAAACCGTGATAGAAAAAGTGGTTGAAACCGTTTTACGCCTAAAATTGAACCTCGTTATCCCCGCGACTTTTATCGACCTTGACAACCCGCCTGAAAAAGACCTTGCCGACGCAGTTGCCGAGCGCGGAATTTATCTTTCGCAACACCATTGCGAACCGCTCGGCGTTTCGTCGTTCACGTTTGAAAATTATTGCAAAAAATACGGAAAAACCGGCAGATTTTCGTACAGCGAATGCCCTGAAATAATGGAAAACGTATGGAGTTTTTACGTTGACAAATGGGCAAAATACGATAACGTCGTGTGGCAGATAGGTTTGCGCGGACTAGGCGACGACCGCCCCATCTGGCAGGACGACGTTCCCACCGAAGAAGTTCTTGAAAAAAGCGGCAAGTTCATAAGCAAAGCCTACCAAAAAGAAAAAGATATTATTCTCGCCGCGACCGACGGCAAAGCCGGACATTTTACTTCTACGCTCTGGATGGAAGGTTCGGCGCTCGTGGAAAAAGGATATTTAAAGTTCCCGGAAAACGTGACAATGGTCTTTGCGGATACCGCCCCGACTCAGCTTTACGGCGACGAGTACGATCGCGTTCCGCGCGAAAAAGACGGAAAATACGGCATTTATTACCATTTACAGTACTACGGATGCGGACCGCACCTTGTACCGCAAACGGGGCTTAAAAAACTGTATTATAATATGAAACTCGCCTATGATAAAGGCGACAGAGATTATTTTATAATGAACGTTTCCAACGTACGCGAGTTCGTTTTCGAACTGAAAGCGTACGCCGAGTCGGCCTGGAGCATGAGTCGCTATGTACCCGACGATTATTTAAACCGTTACTGCGAAAAGTTCGGCGAACACGCAGATAAAGTAAAGAATACGATAACCGATTTTTACGAAAGTTTCCCCGAACTCGATTCAAAATACCTTGAAAAGCATTTAAGTACATATTTTAACTACACGAAAACCGCCCCGCCCGCGGGAATTACCAACTTTGTTTTAAAAGGAGGCAGTATTATAGACTACGGCAAGCGCATGACCGATAACTTCGATAAAGATCTTAATAAATGGCTTTGCCACGAATACGCCGCCGCAATAAAACCGATTATTGCAAACAGCGACGAAATTTGCGTAAGGTTTGAAAAAATAACCGAAAACCTGAGCGAACCGCTTAAAACGCATTTTAAGATAAAATGGTTGCTTTCCGCAAAAACGCTTAACTATATTTATAAATGGTACGTCGCCCTGCACGACGCAAAAATTCACCGCGACGAAGCCGATGGCGAGAACATGAAAAAATCTATTCTTGAAGCGAGCGGATATCTGTTCGATTATTTAAAATATCGCAAGTGCGCTGAATACGGCGAA